>Ga0114942_1000010_pt1 | contig 51244 bp, 70 predicted proteins | sample LowerColdCreek_FD_88674 | JGI IMG/M metagenome (GOLD analysis project Ga0114942, IMG submission 88674) | Groundwater microbial communities from Cold Creek, Nevada to study Microbial Dark Matter (Phase II) - Lower Cold Creek | ecosystem: Environmental > Aquatic > Deep subsurface > Groundwater ... | reverse complement strand
TTTGAATCAAGGCGCCAGAACGCAAGCAAGCCAGTGGTGTACTGCGGAACGCGGTAGTCGCATAGAAGCTGAATCTGCGCCTGCGTCAGCGCGGCGTTGAACAGTGCAAGATCCGCAAACTTGCCGTTGTGCATGCCCAACCAGATCGAGTTGGACGTGCTCGACGGCGCCGCCGTGGTGCCGGATGCGGTTGTGCTAACTAGAGTGCCATCGACGTAGAAACGGATGTTTGTTGCGTCGTACGTGATCGCAAGGTGGACCCATGTTGACGTGCTGCCGTACGCGCCAGCGCCGGTGTTGCCGTTTGTCCCGTTGACGGTTCCGGCGTCGTTGATGCGATAGGAGTTGATCCCCGAGGCGGCCAACCCGTTGTTCCGGCCGAAGCATGTTCCGCCGTTGCCGAACGTGCCCGTTGTCTGTACGTAGGCCGCGATGATCGAGTCGTAGTTGGTCGCAGACGACCCGTGCTTGACGCGCACCATCAGCGTGTGCGCTGCACGCAGGTTCGGCAGGCCGGTGCCGGCGAATCTCACCGATTGGCCGGCCGTGAACGTCGATGTTGAGATCAGTGCCATCGATCAACCTGCGCACGCGTGGCCGTTTACGTGGAAAGGCTCCGGCCGCTGATGGCGGCCGGAGCGCGATACATCAGACGCTGTCGAACGAGTGCGTGAGCGCGCCGGCTGCGAACGATGCCGTGTTGGTGTTCGCAATCGCTTGCGAAGCCGTCAGGGCTGTCGCGCCGACGAAGTTGGCCGCAGCCGTGTTCGTGATGTGATTCCAGATGCCGAAGTGCGTGACCGTGCCCCACGAGCCAGTGGCCTGCGGGAACGTGACAGCGGTGAGGTTTGCGATCACGGACGGATCCGCGGTCGTTGCAGCACCCCAGTTCGTGGTGTTGCTCGTGACAGCGACGCGAGCGTAAGCGTTGCCGCTCACCTCGTTGGCCGTCTGACCGTCCGGGCCAGGATCGCCAGTGTGGAGAGAAATATAGAGCGTTGTCAGCGTCGGGAGAGAACCGCCGCGGAACACTGCTTCATTTACTGTCTTGCGAAAGGTGTTACCAAACCCTGCCATTCCTCATAACGATTCTCATCCCCAAAATCTGACACATCTAACAGCCGCTACTTGTTAGACTTCCAGTGCAAAATCGTTCCGCCGGCACTCACGCCTTGCACCGTGTAGTAGGCTTCTTCGAACTGATCGTGCCGCCAGTTCACGAATTGACCCGCAGGCAAGATGGCATCGCCAGCAGCTGCAGCGCCGACAGAGCCTTGGCGCCCAAACACGATGCGCACGTCAGACGTGGAAAACCACGTGACGAAGCAGCCGCTGATCGGAATGCCTTGTCCTGGCAGCACTTGCTGCTCAGCAGATGCTGACGTCGTGAACGTGAACGGGTTGGATGCCTGCGGGTGCCCACTGCCTGTTTTATGAGGCGGGCAAACGCAGATGGCCTCTTGATGTCCGAGCATTAGCGAGCTCCTCCGATAAGCTGCGGGTAGATGCGTTCTCTGAAGTCGTCGTTCTGGCGCGCGAGTAGCTCAGCGATCTTCTCGACGTCCGACGGGCTCTCGGCCTCGTTGAATGCGGCGATGTAGCTGCCCATCGCCGCGGGATTCTCCGTGACCATGCGCAGCACGTTGTCCGCGAGCATGTGCCCTCGGCCTGCGTCACGCATGCGCGCTTTGTCCTCGGGCTCGGGCCGTGAGTTGAACGTCGGAACCGCTGCGCCGACTGGCGCGCGGGTGGCGGACGCAGGGGCGAAGCTCTTCAGCGTGTCGAGTCCGTTCGCGATCGGGCTCAGCACGTTCGACTGACCGCGTTGCCAGTCGGCTAGGGCGCCTGCGCCGCGGTGCTTGATCGCCTGTGCGATCCCGAGCTGCGCTGCCATGCCGGTCGGGTCGCCAGCGGCGCCGGCAAACGCGAACGCCGGCAAGGAGATCTTTTGGTTGCCGTACTCTTGGAACACGCGCGCGACGCTCGGATCGCGCACGGCTGCCGCGAGCGCGTAGTCGTCGCGGCTGCCCTTCCAGTCGTTGGCGAGTTGCCGAGGCACCGTGCCGTGAGACACACCGCGATCGAGCGCGGAGTTGAGCTCTGATCGGAGATCGCCGGCCACCTCGCGGCGAGCCTGCTCCTCCATGCCAGCGCCTTTGTAGCCGCCGAGCTTGTTCCAGTCGATGTTCTCGTCAAGGTAGCGACGCTGCTCAAGCGCGTCGTTCCAGTCGGCATAGTGCAGCGGGCTAGCGGTTTGCCCGGCGTTCACAGGCAATGCCTGCGTGCTGCCAGCTTCGATGCGGTCTGCGAACTGGCTCCTGAACTGCGACTCGGCATCGCCGGCCGGGTCCCACGCCCGGCGCGTTTGTGCGGCCTTGGCGCGCTGATCGTTGATGATGTCGGTTGTGTGGACAGCGGGCGAAGCGCTCAGCGTTGCGATCGCATCCTCGGACTTCTTCATCCCCTCGAGCGCGCGCTTCTCGAGATCGGCCGCGTTGTTCGCGTAGGTATCCGCGCCCTGCGGGATCCAGTTCACCGGGTTCAGACGTGACTTGCTCGGATCGGCCTTGTGCAATCCGTGCTCTTCGATGGCGCGGCCAAGGTGCGTGACGTAGTCCTCGCCCTTGTTCTGCGCCATGCGCTTCATCTGCGAGCCGTACGCGCCGGTCGCTGCCACGCGATTTAGGTCGGCTTTCACCGGCAGAACATCACGCGCATGTCTGGCGTAGGCGCCAGGCGCAGCGAGCAGAGCCGCTCCGGTGGCGTCCGTTGCGCCATCTCCGACCGCGCTCCACAGATTGCGATCCTCGGGGTTGGCGTCGGAGTACGAGCGCACCGTGCCTTCGAGGCCTGCAACCGCAACGTTCTTCGCGTAGTCGCCCGCGATCTTCGCTCCTGCAGCTTTCGCCGTCTGCAGCGCGGTTTTCCCCGCGGTCGACGCGACGGCGCCGCCCGGAATGAGCAGGTTCGCCGGGCTTACGACTCCGCCGAGCAAGTCTCCGCCCGCGTAGTCTTCTGGGCGCGCTGTGCGCTGCTCGTCATCCCACGCGCGGTACTGCTCGCCGATCTCGCCAGGCAGCAAGCGCGCCGTGCCCATGGTCGCGCCGTGCACCGCACCGGCTCCGCCGGCCTCGAGCTCCGCAGCCGTGAGCGGCCGCGCGTACTTGTTCTCCGGAGCGGGCTCCTGACTGCCGCTGCCGAAGAACACGTTCTTGATGCCCTGGCCTGCCGAGGACAATCCGTCGGCGAGCTCGTCGATCCAGTCGCGATCAGGTGATGTCCCGCCTGCAATGGCCTCCGGATCCTGGGTCAGATCCATGTCGGGCTTGTCGGCGTTCCAGTCGGCGAGGGCGCTGCCGCTCGTCGAGTACTGGATGCCCGATGGCGCAGCCTCGGGAGCCTCCGGCACGACGGTGGCCTCGAGGTTGACGCCGCGGGCGCTGAGCTCCTTGAGCACGCCTGCTGCTTCGGCCTCGGGCATCTCGTAGGTGTCACCGTCCCAGGTGAATCTGAGCTTTGTGCCGCTCACGGGATTACTGGGCCCCCATTCGGAAGCCAGCCAGCCGGCGGCGGATCGCGTCGAGCTCGTCCGCGCCCGGCTGGACGATCATGTCGTACTGCGGTGCAGCCGCTGGCGGCGCAGCCGGGCCGGGCCCAGCAGCGAGCGCTTCGATCGCTTCGGGATCTTCCTCGAGGTTCATGGGCGCCGGAGGAGGCGCTGCGCCACCGCCTTGCGGCATGGGCGGCGGCGCGGCTGCGCCAGCCGGCATCGCCCGCGCGACGGGCGGCTCTACGTGGCTGCGCGCTTGCTCCCAGGCTTCCGGGAAGCCTCCGGCTATGGGGTCAGAGATCGTTCTGGTCCGCGACGGGACAGACCCTGCGCCGAGCGCATCGTGCATCATGCTCCGGCCTACAGGGTCGCCTGAGGGGCCGTAAGGTCCGGGGCCGCCGGGAGGCGGGTTTGGCATTGGGCGGCCTGTATGCGCGCTCCAGGCTTGCGGCAGCGCGCCTGTGGGCATGCGTTCGACGCCCTGTGGAACAGCGTTGCCGAGCGCGCGGTGCATTACGTCGCGCCCCATCGCGTCGGGAGCGTCACGGCGACCGCCAGCCGCTCTCCATGCTGCCTCGGGGTCCTGACCATTCTGCGCCGCTCGTACAGACGCCGCCAGCGGCGTGTTCTCGGGGATAGCCTCAGGCCCGCCGTACCAAAGCTCGCGGCCGCCGCCGGGCATCAGGCGTCCAGGCCGGGACCGGTCCGGTTGTTCGTCGTCGCGGGGCACATCCATCGGCGAGCCAGTGAAGTCCATGTCTGCCGAAGGGCCCGCGGCGAGTGCGTCAACCCAGTCGGGCTCAGCGCCCTGGAACGCCTGGCGCATGCCTGCGTCTTCGCCGCCACCGGCGAGCGCTTCCGGGTCGTTCATCAGGTCCATGTCGACAGGCGCTGCAGCGCGCGGCTTCGCGCGGGCAGGGCGCGCAGCAGGCTTTGCCGGCGGCTCGTCGTAGAACTCGTCGGCGGTCATACGCGTCTGCCCGCCTGGAGTCAGTCCGGCGCCTTCGAACTCCTGCGAGGCCTGCGCCGCGACGGAGCGAGGCATCTCGTAGACCTCGCCGTCCAGCTCGAGGCGCACGAGCTCGTCTTCGTCTTGCGACGCGTCGTAGAACTGCGTGTCGTTTCTAGCCATGCCTCACTGAACCTTCCATCGCGAGTACTTGTCGCGGAGCTTCCTCACCGCTTCGCCGTCGCTGATTCCGACCTGCGGAGCGGCCGGTGGTGCCGCAGGTGGAGCGACCGCCGGAGCGCCTGCCGCTGGTGGCGGCGAAACAAAGCTCGGGTCGATGCCCGCGCGCTGGACGACCTGCGCTCCGACCTTTTCGTTGCCCGTCGTGCGTGCGGCGATGATCTGCTGGTACAGCTGCTTGGCGCGGCCCAGAGCGATCTCTGTTTGCTCCTCGCTCATGCCGCCTTTCGCGATCGAGCCGGCGATGCGCTGGAACTCTTTTTCGGCCGCCGAAGCACCGCTCAAGTCGTGCAATTTGAACGCCTGCAAGTCGCCGATCGCTTGCGCGGCACTCTCTGCGTCCGCGTTGTACTCGTCGGCAGTCTTCTTATCGCCGAACTTCTTGCGAGCCTTGCCGGCGATGTTGCGCATAGCCGGTCCGAAGGTCCCGCCGACCATACCGGACTCCACTTCGCCGACACCTGGAACGCCTTCTTTGGTGCCCTTCCAGCGGCCGTAGATTCTCGTCAGACCATCGATCGACGACAGCATCTTGAGATCGTCCTCTGACTCCTTGACGAGCTTGCCCGCGTTCTCGCGGTCGTCCTTCGCCGCGGCGCGTTCGTCCTTTGCTTCGGCTCGTGCGGCGTTGTCCTTGGCCGTCTTTTCCGTGACTTCGTTGTGGCGCTTGGTCTCGACGAGCCCAGGCGTCTCCATCGCCTTGAGCTCTTTTTTGTACGGCTGCGTCGCCGCTGCCTGAGCTCCCGACTTGCGCGCCGCGTCGCCCGCGATCGTGTCGATGTTTTCGTGCGTCGCCGTGATGCGGCCGGTGGCTGCACCGCGGGCCTTTTCGCGCGCTTGATGTACTTGCGTCGTCGAGAAGTTGCTGTTCGGGTCCGACTTGTCCCCGTGGATCTGCTCCTGCAGACCGACGCGTCGTCCAGAAATGTCGATGCCTCGGTCGCGCAGCTCCTGGTCGGTGAGCTTCTCGCCGTGCTTGGTGTTCAGCTCGAGCTCGCGCAGTCGGTTCTGCTCTCGCTGAATCCCGATCTGCTCTTGCGCGATCGCCTGCTGCGCAGCGCTGCCCTTGAAGCGCGCTTTGCGTGTCTGCCAGTCCTGCTTCTGCTTCTGCGCCTGCGAGACGATGCCGCCGATGCCTCTCCCGTTGTTGAAGATCAGATCCGCAGCGATGGCCCAGCCACTGACGCCGGGCTCTTCGTCGTCGCCGCTGTCCTCGGTCGCCGAGTAGGCGGCTTCTCGAGCGCGCTGGCTCGCTGCGTTAGTGACCGCGCCTGCGTTCTTGGGCTCGGGCTCTTTCGCGAGCTCGTCGATCGCATCGCTGGGCCTTGGCGAGCCAGCGGGTGCAAAGCTGTCGCTCGGGGAATCCTTCGCGAGCTCGTCGATCTCGTCCTCGGGCTTTGGCGCAGCGACGACCGTGACCGTCTCGTCTTTCGCGAGCTCTTCGACAACGTCATCCGGCTTCGGTGGCTCGGGCGCAGTGGCGTCGTCCGCGAGGACAGCCGCGATCGACTCCTCCTCGTCCTCCTTCGGATCCTTGTAATAAGACGTGATGATCTTAGCCATTGCGTTTGCTCACCAAGAAGCCAGACCCCAGAGGATCGACGTCTGCTTGTTCGCGTCTGCGAGCGCCAGCGCTTGCCGCGAAGCAGCGTCGGCAGCGTTGGCGCCCATCGCGAGATCGATGTTCGACATGTTGCCGGTCGACTTGAACTGGTTGTTGTTCATCGTCATGCCCGTGTAGTTCTGCTCACGCGCATACGCGTCGTTGATCGCTTGCTGATCCAACCCGCGCATGTAGATCTGACCCTGCGTCTGCTGGTTGCGCGCGCTGTTCTGCCGCGTGTTGGTCGTGTCCTTCATCGTGATCACGTCGCGGTTTCGGCCGTACGTGTCGGTTACCAAGTCGCGGTTCGAGTTGTAGGCGTCGCGCGCGTTCGTCGCGTTCTGGCTGCTCGCCTGCAGGCCGGTCTGCGTCAAACCGAGGCCGCGGTTCCATTGTGCATCGCGCTCGCGCTGCGCGAAGTCGGTGTTGAACTTCGAGACGTCCAGGCTCTGTGCGCGATTGAACTGCGCCGTCTGATCGGCGGCGCTTGCGCGTTGGAAGTGCTGTTGCTGCATCGTGTTGGCCTGCTGGCCGTGCGCGATGCCGCCTTGCAGGCGCGTTGACTGGTTGTCCGAGCTCGCCTTGTCGGCAGCTGCGCCGCGCGCGTATGCCTGATCGAAGCTCGACGCTTGAGCCGCGTGAGAGCCTTCCGTGTATGCACCGAGCGCGCCGAGCTGACGGTCTGCGTTGCCCGTCGCAAGCTGGTTGGCCTGGGCGTTCATGTTCGAGCCGAGCGCGCCGTAGTTCTGCAGCATCACGCTTGCGCGATCGACTGCACCTGCGCTCGCGCCCAGGTCGCTCAGCAAACGGTTCTGCGAGATGCGTTGAGAGTCGAGTGCGTTCTGCGTGAGCTCCGCGCCGCTGCCGGCCATGCCGCGCCGACGAAGGTCGGACATGCGGGCGGCAGACAATGCGCGCTCGTCCATCTCCTGCCCCTGCCGAGCTTTCTCGTACAGGAAGCGCTCTTTGTCCGTGACAGTCGGATCCGTGAGCTCGCCCATCTGCTTGAGCGCGTCCATCGCGGCCGCGTAGGCCTCCGGATCCTCGTCCCCGACGTGGACATCCTTGCTGCCCTGGCTGGCCGCGTAGAGGTCGGCGAGGCCCTTGTCGCGCATCGCTAGGTACTTCGGATCCGCGTACGCTTTCGCCGCTTGGCTCTGGTAGTCGAGCGAGCCTTGAGACGCGCCACTCAGGAAGCCGAGCGCCTGGTTCTGCTGAGCGAGCACGGCTTGGTCAGCCTGCGCGGCTTGCGAGACGAGGTCGCCTTCCCAACGCACCTGTGACTGCAGCGGGTTCGCCAACTCGCCGTACAAACCGCCGAGGTTGTTGACGAGGCCGGTGTTGTAGTTGCTGAGGTCGTTCAGCTGCGTGTGATAGTTGCCAGTGAAACGAGCTTGGTCCGCGTTCGCCGTGTCGCGGTAGCCCATGAGCTCGCTGGTGAGCCCCTGCGTTTGCGCGATGTACTCGTCGTTCCAGCGTGCCTGCTGATCCAATGCGGAGCCGACCCCGGCATTGTTCCGCATCGTTGCCATGCCCACTTCGGAGCCGTAGCGGTCGAGTCCGGCGATGGACCTCTGGTTGTCTGCGTAGGCGCGCTCGATCTCCTGTTGGCGACGCTCGAGAAGAGGGTCTGTAAACCTACTCTCGCCGGTTGTGAAGTCGACCTTTTCCTGTTCCTGGAAGACGTCAACACCCGCGTTACTGTAAGTGTCTCGGATGTACTGCTCAACCGCAGCGCCGTCCGCCCCTTCAAAACCGCCGCCGCTCTGCCTGAGGATGGTAGTTGCAGTGTCGAGCTCCTGTGCCTGCTTAGGGTCTTGCGGATTGATTACAGCGCCGCTCGGCAACACGATCGAGCCGTCGTTGCGCTTGTGGTAGCCGCTCACGGGAGTATCGCCGTGAGGGCCGCCGGGCTGTGGCGCTTGTGGCGCAGGCGCGGGTGCACCGCCGCCACCGCCTTCACTTCCGACGCCGGGAATCCAGCCAAAATATTCGTCGAGCCACGACATCAGCCGATCACCAAGAATTTGAGAGCCGCGTAGCGCACACCCGCGACGAGCCCGTTGACCGTCAAGCGCAGCTCGCCGTCGGACCACTTGAAGTCGACGAACGCGCTGGTGAACTGGACCACTCCGCTCATCTGTTCGGTGTGGATCGTCAGCACGCCTTCGGGCTTCGATTCGCTCGGAACGATAAGCGGCGGTTGGTAGACGACATCGCGGATCGTTAGAACGCGCGTCGGTACAAACTGACTGTTGATCGCTGACTCAGTGTCGCGCAGGTTCTCGCCAACATCGCGAGCCTTTGCGTTGTCGCCTTGCCAGACGCGAGTGCGCAGCGCGCGCTTCTTCATCTCGACCTCCGCTGATCGGCAAACTCGACAGACGCGACCGAGAAGCTCTGCAGCTTCGTGGGCGTCGCGACCTCGTTGATCGAGAGACCCACGGACAACGCGTTGGCCGAAGCCGGAGCGTTGCGCGGCACAGAAAAGCCCACGCGTGACTCGTCTTCGTAGGCGGTCGCGCTCACGGGAACCGGTCGCGTAACCGCAAGCGCAGTCTTGCCATTCGGCGTGAACGTCAGCTGCAGCCCGCTGGACTGGTTGCCGTCGATCGTGACGTCGATCGACTGGAAGTGCTTGTGGTGGTAAGGGTTCGAGCCGAAGACGGGCTGGTAGCGCAGAGACATCGCCTCATAGCTCGTTCCAGCGCCGTCGCAGACGCGTCCCGCAACGCTGTCCACGACCAACAAGCGCTGATCGCGGAGCGAGTAAGCCGCGGCGACCGGCGAGCTGATGTTGCTAGGCGCTCCGCTCGTGAAGCAGTCAGTCTTGACGTTGTAGATCCACCAGTTGCCGCTCGGCAGGCGGAGGATGATGTCGTCAAAGGCTGCATCGGCCTCCATCCACGTCACGGTGGTTTCGTTGATGGCCGGCGCTGCCCACGTTGCGCCGGGGAGCACATCCGCGATGCGCCCATCGCTCAGCTCCTTGATGTTGCCTTCACTGGTGATCGAGACGAAGCCGCGGTTTGTGTACGCGTACACGGTGTCGCGGTGCACGCAGCAAGCGCGAGGTGCCGCGAGGATCAAGTTCGGATCAACAGGGTCAATCGCCCAGTCGTAGCCGTCGCCAATCGAGCCGCCGTTGCCGCTAAGACGGTACAGACCATCGCTGCAGAAAAACCACAAACAGTCTCGTGCCGGCAGCATCTGGTAGATCTCACCGTTGCCAACAAACAGATAGTTGGCCGCGGGGCAGTTCTCAGGCTGGTTCTGCTCGCTCCAGCACACCACGTTCGGCTGCCACTTGCCGTCCCACCGCTTCGCGGTCTGGTTGATCTCCGGAAGCTTCGGCGCGTAGTTCTGCCCATTGGTCGCGCGCAGCGTGATAGGTGAAGTGTCGCGCGCGCGGATGATGAGCCCACCAACAGGCTGAGACGTCGGATACGCGAAGTCTGGCAGCGACGCAGACGCTGGCTCGAGCGCCGCGCACCAGAGGATCAGCGGGTCGCCGAGCGGGTTGCTCGTGACCTGGCCGGCCAGGCCCGGTGCTCCGTACAGACTGTGATCGTAGAGAACTGTGTTGATCTCAATCTGGTCCCACACATAAACCAAGCAAGCGCCGGTGATGCCTGTGGGAGCGTTGAGTGTGATCGACGTGGCCGTCTTCGAAACCACCGACCCAAAAAAGGTGCCCGTACCAGGGGTGAGGTAGACGCCAACCTTCTGACCAGCAACCACGCCGTTGGTGTTGTTTAGGCTCGTGACTGTCGCGCTCGCAGCCGAGGTTACGCCGTCAACGAATGTACGACTGCCAACCCCGCGTTCGGCAGTCGACTGCGGAGAGCTGTCGGCGATCGAGCCCCAGTAAAACGGAACAAGCAGGGTGGTCTGCGCGCAGTCAAAACGATTTCCGTAGAACGCGTGGCTCTTGAAAACTGCCGAGCACTTAGCAGGAGGAGGAGGAAGAGGAAGAGATGCCGCTCCCGCTACAGCTGTGTTGGTAAAGAGCGCTTTGCCAAGGCCGTTTTCCAGAGTTGTGTCTACGACGTTTGTGAACGTGCCGGTCCGAGTCAGTGAGGTGGCGAGATATGTATTGGCCCCCGTGGAGACCGGCGCATACTTGTTGGTGCTCGCGTTGAACCCGATGTTTTGTTCTCGAGACCTATAAAGCTCGATGGTGTAAGTGACGTCTGTGAAGAACGTTGGCAGCGACACAACGCTGTGCTGCAGCGACGTGAAAGCCCACTGCGTGCCAAGATCGGAAGTGTTTGGCGCGTCAATGGGACAGCTGGGAACCGAGATAAGCTCGTAGCCGTCGGACGCAACCATCGTTAGCAGCGCTGTGTAAACAGCGTGCTTTTGCTGATTGATGATTCCTTTTTCGGTTGGCGTTGCCGCGTACGTCTCAAGTCCCATAGCGGTGAACTGAGGTTGCGGAAGCGCGGCGAGCCGCGGGCCAGGCACTGAAGCGATGGGCGGCGCGCGATGCAGATCGATGACGAACGACCGAATGGCTGTCGTGATGACAAGCCGGTTGCGCATGATCAGCAGGCCAACGCGGCCGTCGTCCGTGAACCAGGAATTGAACCCCGAGAGATTCAGCGTCGAGGTAAAGCCGCTGCCGCCGTAGTACAGCAGGTACCAGTCACCGAGCGTCCGCTTCGTGATGAACACCGAGTGGCGCTGATCGCAGATAGCGTACGTGCACGGACCGATCTCGTTCACGAGAAACGGCCGATAGCGGCGAGCCGCCTCGATTACGCCTGCGCTGCGGATGCGCGCGCGGTCTGCCACGGCGAGCGCGCCAGCCGGATACTGACCGAGCTTGTTCGGCTCGGTGATGATGCCGAGCGGTCGGACAACGATCTCGCGTGACATTAGATCCTCCGCCTGCTGCGAAGGCCTGGGAGCGGCGCGCGTACAACGCGCGGTTCCTCACGCACGCGGTTGGCGATGATCGACGCGAAGCGCTGCACGTCCGCGCCTACGTCCTGCGCGAAGCCGCTTGCCTTGTTCTGATAGTCGCGTTGGATCAGGATCTTGACCGTCGCGACATCCACGATGCAGCGGTGAAAGTCGTCCGGAATGGGCGGCCACTCCGATTGGTCCGCAACGCGCACGAAGTCGCCGACAGAGATCTCGTCGAGCGAATCGGTGCCGCCGACAGTGATGTTGGTCGCCGAATACGTCTGCGGCGCCCCGATCAGCGCGAGCTCGTGCCAGCCATCCGGATGCACGACGTCGATCCGCTGCAGACCGCTCGTGATGAAGGCCGGCGTGGAGATCGACATGTCAATCGGCAGAAGGTTGACAGTCAGCACACGCGTCGTCGTGTTGATCGCGGTGATGCGACCGTTGGCCGACGCCGGCACGAGAACGCTCGGTCGGATGTAGTACCAAACGCGCACCCACCAGCCAGTGCTGTCAGCAGCCGGTGAAAGGTGGATGCGGTCACCTCGCGCAAACCAGCACGACGGCCGGCCTACCGCCGCACGCGAGCCCTCGAAGGTCTCGCTGTGCCCGTCGTCGACCTGTGGCAAGCGCACGAAGTCCGCTGTGCTTGGCGTGCCGGCTCCGATCTGCACCTTGCTGATCGCAACGGCGCGCGGAGGCAACCGAACGCTTTTGGTCCCAGCAGTGAGCTGGTAGTCGACGTAGTGCAGCCAATGGCCGCGGCGTGCATCGAGCACCAAGCGCTGAAACTTCGTGGTGAGCGCGTCGTTGATCTCGCGCAACATCGCCGCATCGCCGTAGTCGGGAGCCGAGTCCTCGAGCAGCGTGTTCAGGCGCAAGATCGCGAGCATTTCGGTTGCGTTCATGAGCTCCCGAACAAGCCGGCTAACGATCCCCAGATGTCGTCGTCGTCATCCGTGCCGCTGCCACCACCTCCACCCGACTTTCCGCCGGACACGCTCTGGTAAGCCTGCAGCATGCTGCCGATGTCGTTCTTCTCCTCTTTGCGCGCACGCTCACGCTGCGACGCATCGACCGTCGCGTCGTCCATGATCTTGCCGTACGGCTGCTGATGGCCGACCTGCTGCGCGCGTGCCTGGGCGATGTCGAGCAGATTCTTCTGGAGAGCAACTTCCTCCTGTTGCTTCTGCTCGTTGCCCTTGCTGATCATGTTTGCGGCCATCGCCGCTAGCGGAACCCACCAAGCCACTGGTCAGCCCCCCCGGTTCTTGCGCGCTTCTTCATCGGCAGCCGCGCGCGCGTCCGTGAAGCCCTGTTGCGCGTTCTGATGCGCTGCGCTGGTTTGCTGGATCCCGCGCGATCTGTTGTACGCCGCGTTGTTGTGCGCCGCGTTCCGGTTCGCGTAGTCTGCCGCGGCGTTGTGCCCCGCGTTCCGACTCGCGTAGTCCACCGCGGCGTTTTGCTGGTTCGCGCTCGGCGCAACAGTACGCGGCGCCGTGTTTGCGAACTGTTGCGCCCAGCCCGGCGGGAAACCGCCGCCACGAGCTGCGAGCCCATCCGCACCGCCAGCACGCTGACCATGCATCGGCATGGTTCGAGCGCCGCCTCCCGGAAACCCGAGAGCTCGACCAGGTGGAACGATGCCGGTGTTACGGCCGGGCCCACCAACTCCACCGAATGGCCCACCAGGCCCACCGAACCGACCGCCGCCAAAGCGACCAGGCAGACCACCGAAGCCGCCTTGACCTGCGCCGCCCATGATGCCGCCGGGCTGAAAACCGCCGCCGCCACGAGCAGCAAGAACACTTGCGAGCCGGCTTTGCAAATCGCCGCCGTCCCATCCGCCATTTCCACCGAACATGTGATCCTCCTAAAAGAAACGCCGGACACAACGAGGCAGACACTCGCCGTGCCCGGCATGCGAATCAGCCGAGCGCCGCCTGGAGAACGGCGCTCAGCTGAAACTCAGATCACGCGCCTTCGAGGGCGACGCCGCCGTTCGACGAGTTGTTGACGATGCCGGTGATCAAGAAGTTGCGGTAAGGCATCTCGAACACGCCGGCCTGGTTGCTGAAGATCTTCATCTGAGCACCAGCGTTGTTGGTCAGATGCGTGAAGAACGCTTCTGCACCGCCGCCGATCGGCTTCATCGTCAGATCGGTAGAACCGACGCGACGGAAGTTGTCGTTCGACACGTAGAAGGCTTGGCCTTGCTTCGCGTACTGGTAGACAACGATCTCGACCATGCCTGCGGCAGTGTCGTAGAAGAGCTGGCTTGCGCCCTGCCGCTTCACGCTGTCGTTGTTGCCGGTGTAACGCTGCAGCTGGTTCGCCTCTTCGGCGAGGTCAGCAAACGTCGGCGCGCACACGAACAGCTTTCCGCCGTTCTTCGCGCCGTTGATGCTGATGGCTGCACACATCGACATGATCTTCGCGCGGGTCAGCTGACCGCCCGCCGAGAAGGTCATGCAGCGCCAAGCTGCAACCTCACCAGCGTTGATCCCGAAGATCGAGCCGGTGTTGTTGTAGATGGCCTCGAGGCCGAAGCACGACTTCTGGCGCCAGCCCTGCGGCACGATCTTGTCGCCCGCCGCAACCACCGCAACAGAACCGGCCTTCTGCAGCGTGAGCTGCGTCTTGGTCGGCGACACGCGCGACACGACTCTCACGCCGGTCTCGCGAACGGTGGAGCCGTCCGCCTGGTAGATGTCGACCACCATGTTTTGCGCGAGAATCCAGAGACCTGGAATCCACGACGCCGTGGTGAGCGACACGATCTGCGGAGCCGCGAGATTCGCGCCCGAGATCGAGCTCTGAACCACACCGATGTTCGATGCGACCGCTGTCGAGGTGCCCGGCCCGTAAGCCAGCGCGAGCTCACGGTACATCGCAGCGCCCATGAGCATCGCCTGGACCGCTTGGTCCAGCGCGGTCTTGTACGCGCCACCTTGCGAGCCCTGGCCGGTGCCGTTGAGCGACTTGTAGATGACGTCGTAGGAGACGACGCTCTGCAAGAGGATGGTTGCGCCATCCAAACTCGCGTTCAGCACCTGCGAGTCGATCGCGGGGTTCAGCAAGAATGCCGAACCGTCGACGTTCGCAGTTTGACCGTGCTCGATGCCGGTCAGAACGGGGAAGTTGTATCCGAGACCCGGACGGTTTTCGCCCGGAATAAACTCGCCAAAGTCAGCGAGCGTGTGTTCGTCGGGAAGAGGCTCAATCCAGCGCCCGTAGCGCTGTTTGAACATACCATTTACGTTCGCAAGTGACGCAGCCATACACGACTCCAAAACGATTAGGGGTTGAGCCCTTCGCGTTGGCGTGCCGTGCTAGAACGTCGGTTCGCGGTGCAGTCTGAGTGTGCTGGGTGCGGTGCGGTTGCCTGTTAGGTCCGCAGCGCTTACCGGGCTTTCGCTCAGAGTGGTGCGTCGTGCGGCTGCAGGGATTCCGAACTCGAGGTGTAGTTAGTCAGCATGCGATCCGCACGTCGCGGTGACGCGGCCGGGGATGGTAGCTCTCTACCGAAGTAGAAACGGATCGCACACGTCAGCTGTTAGTTTCGAGGCGCTTAGAAAAGCGGGTCAAGACTGTTCTGACTGTTCGTCTTTGAGTCTGAGCGTTATCCGCTTGTCTGTGATGTCTAACGTTACGCGTCCAGATCCGCAGTCCTGCTCTACCGTCTGACGATCGAACACTTGTGGGCCGTGGCGCTTCACAACCGCTTCTAACAGCGCGCACGCGTTGGCAAGGTGCTTTTTGAGCGCCTGCACCTCGGCCTTGTCGTGGTCGAGCTCGCGCATGCGCTGACGGACGGCTGCGTTCTGCGCGTTCAGCAGGCGCTTTGCGCGTGTCTTGGACAGGTTGACGACGTTGCCGCCGTCGGCGTCTGGCACCGTTTCGTCGGTCACAGGCGACCTCGCACGCCACGGTCGAACTCACCCACGCGTGCGCGCTGGTTGCGCTGGACGATGGGAGCTGGGGCGCCCGCGGCTCGGCTCGCCGGCGCGGCTTGCTGCGCGCGGGGTGCGAACTGACCGTTCGGCCCGCGGCTGATGGCGGCTGCAGCCGGCAGCGGCTCTGGCTCAGGCTGCACATAGTTCGCGGCCATGTGGCGCGCGACAGCTTCCTGGGCTGCGCGCATGCAGGTCTCCACGAACTCGCTCGAGACGTCGCCGCCCTGGAGGCTCGGCAGCATGTTCATGAAGTGCGTCTCGAACTCCTTCATCGCGAGCGGTGTGCGCTCGAAGCCGATGCGCTCCGCGACGCGCGGCAGGAGGTAGTTCAGCTGCTGCAAGTAGGCCTGGTAGTTAGGGCCCGGCTCTTCCTGCTGCTGAACCTGCTGCACCTGACCGAGCTGCGCTTGCAGGCGTGCGTTTTCTGCCTGCAGACGCTGCTCGCGGATGCGCATCTCGCGCATGTGGTTGAACACCTGGCGCTGCTCGGGCGTCATTGAGCGCTCGGCCTTCAGCTGCTTGCCGAACAGGTGTGCAGCTCCCGTGAAGGAGTTCCACTTGTTCAGACGCATCATCGCGTCGAGGAAGCTCTGCGGCTCGTCCAGGTCGGCGAGGAAGCGCAGGAGGCCTTGCTGCTGCTGCTCGACCTGCTGTTTCAGCGCGTAGACCTCGCGCATCTTGTTCGAGTAGTCCTCGTTGCGCTGGTAGCCGCGGACGGCTTCCTCTACTGGGATTCGATATCGCTTGCCGTCGACCGTTGCGATGACGAACTTGCTCTGGAGCGGCTGCGCGAGGTCGTCGGCATCGGCCCACGCGCGGTACTCGTCGAGCATGCGACGGATGTCGCTCTCGGTGAGCGCTTGCGCAGCGGCTTGCTGCTCCTCCTCGCCTTCGACGACCTCGGCCTGTTGCGAGTCGTCGACCACAAGCGCTTGCGCCTGCGCGTTTTCTCCGCGGCTCTGACCGGACTCCAGCGGCGACCATGGGTCGCTTGGATCCTGCCCACGTTGTACAAGACCTCCGTCCTGCAGCGGAATTTGGCCCGTTTCGGCAGCGTTGCCGAACTCGCCCACGCGTGAGCGTGTGACGGGCTGGCCGATGCCGAACGAGATGGATGGTTGACCGTTAGATGCTGGTGCGGTTGGAGCGGCTGTGCCGCCGCTCATAGCGTCTGCTGACATTTCCTAACACTTGAGTTCTCATCCCCTAAAGGTTACAAAGCGGGCGCTTCTGCGTTTGAGTGAGTGGCCGCTCTCGCCGAATCAATCCGGACCGGGAGAGCGGCCGGCTCTTTACGCTGCAGCCCCCTGCGGTGGAGCGCTTGCCTTCGGCATCTGCGTTCCGCTCGGATGCGCGCCTTGGGCGCCTGGTGCGCCGGCCGGTGCTGGGGGTCCGCCGCCGCCAGCTGCCGGACCTGCGCCGGGTCCACCTGGAGCTCCGCCTGGGGCTCCTCCGGGTGCGCCGCCCATGGCTGCGCCTGCCATCGGGTCCATCATCGGCATGCCGCCCTGCGTGAGCATCATCAGCTGCCACGTCGGGTTGCCGAACTCGTTCTCCGGGCTCGGTGGGAGCGGCGGAGGTGTTGGAATGCCGAGCAGCTGGCAGACGAGCGGGCTCATGCCCAGCCACTGCTGTACGTGCTCGAGCATGTGCTCGTCGAGCCGCGCGAGCGCCTCGGCGTCTGGGTTGTCCGAAGCCGCGAGCTGCTCACGCTGCGCGAAGTGCTTCGGGTAGTGGCGGAACGGATTGTCGCCAGCGGTCACGAACACCTCGCGCGCGCCGGTGACCAGGTCCTCATTCTCGCGGCGGATCAAGAGCTCGCATGCGCGGTCGGTCTTGAGCCAGAGCGTCGGGTTGCCCGAGACGAGCATCTCGTACGCAGCGCTGCGATCCTCTGGCAGTAAGTCTTTGAGCGTGGTGAACACCTGCATGCGGCCGGCTGTGCTCTGCATGAGCGGCGAGACCACTTCGATCGTGATGCGCTTGATGCCGCTCACGTCCTCGCGCGTGTATTCCTCGACGTACGAGCGGTTTTCGATGCCCGCCATTTCGACGAGGAACGGGTTCTCGCCGTACCGATCGATCATGTCGAGCAGGATGTTCGCGCTCTCGATCCGGAACTCGCGCACCGCCGCTTGTCTGAAGCTCTGGTAGCGAATCGCGATCGAGTCGAGTAGCGCGTTCATCTCGCCCGAGCGCACGTTGGGCGATGGATCACCGCGTGACGCAGCGTTTTGGCCGCTCACGGTGTCGAGCATCTTGTGCAGGTAGTCCTTCTCCTGCGGCAACGTTGCGGGGATCGCTGCGAGCTGTATGGCTTGCGGCATGCGCGCGCCACTCGGGACGTAGAACGCTGTGCCTCGAGCGATGGCGTCGATCGAGACCTCGGTACCCTGCTCGAGCGCGACCGACTGTCTGCCGAAGGTCGCGTAGTTCGAGAGCTCGTCGCTGTTGACCTGGTTGATCGCCTGCTGGATCGACATCAAGTCCCAGATGTCGGCGTAGCCGAACGTCGACTCGATGAAGGTGCCCGAGCGCATCATCGCGATCGGCAGGCCTTCTTTGCGCGGGCACGGGCCGTCCCAAAGGATGACGCTGTTGTAGACGATCACGTATCGACCGTTGGGCGCCGCTGCACAACGCGCGTGGTAGAAGTGCAGCGTCGTGCAGTTGTCCTTATTGGCGATCTCGAAGTCTTCGAGGCCAAACAGCTGGCTGAAGTCGTACTTGTCCGCTTTCGCGCGGCCGCGCGCTTCGAGGATCTCTTTCTTCAGGCTCGGAAACTGAGCGATCAGGTTCCAGACCGTGTCGGGCTCGCGCACGATGGCCCAAAGGTGCTCGCCGCGCGCGTGCGTGTCGGTGACGACGGTCCACGGGTAATGCACCGTGACTACCGGCGCACCGCTCTTTACCGTCTTGGGTTGCGGCGGCTCGAGCTGCTTTGCCTGGGCATCAGCGATCTCTTTTTGCGTGGGCGGCTTCTTGACCGTGTCGCCGATCAGGAAGTCCCAGCGGAAGTGCGTCGCTCCGAAGCCGAAGCAGCCGTCGCCCTCGGCCACAGGCATGTCGTGCTTGGCGCAGTGCCGCTTGTGCAGCGCGGTAACGAGGCGGTCGCCGAGCTCGGCTTCCACCTGACTGCAGTGGTCGCTGTTCACGACCGAGGCCTTGAACGCCGCCGGCTCGCCGAGAGCGAGCGACGTCTGGTGGCGCGCGTACGGACGGATCAGGTTGATGTGAAAGCGCAGCGCCTCGAGCTCTTGGCCCTCGAAGCCGATCTGCTGCGTGGCGAAGTCCCGCAGGTCCTCCGGGGTGAGCCCGTGGTACATCGCGTACGCGACGATCCACATGGCGTGCAGACCGCGTTGCCGCGCTGCCTGGAAGTACGCCTCCTGCTTGTCCTCGAGCGCCTGGGCGAGATCTTTGCCCTTCCACAGGGCCCAATAGGTCTCGTCCTTGTTGTACTGCTCCTCTTCCTCGAACGCGTTCGGGTCGATCGGAGCGAATGGGTCTGCCGCTACGCCAGGTAACGGCGCCAAGCCTGTCGTTTCAGTACCGTCCACCTCTCATAGCGGCTTTCCCATCCCCTGGGAGTTGCGTCTCAGCAGTGCAGAAGCTTGAAGCGGGTTGGCAGCTGGCCGTTCTTCAGGTCGCACTTTTCGGTGCTGTCCACCGACCAGGGCGCCGCGAACTCGGCGAGCTTCGAGATGAACGCGGCGCGATCGAGGCGCGGCGCTTGCCACTTCTGACCCGTGCTCGAGAAGAACTCGGCGCAGTTGATCGGGCCGAACCAGCGCACTTCCTCGACCATCTTGTCGAGCGGCATTTCTCGGGTGATGCGCTGGCCGTCTGGCGACTGCTCCCAGGGTTGCGCGTCGGTGAGCGGGACTCGCGGGTGCTTACGCTTGCGTGCGAGCACGTAGACCTTGCTGTGCTTCGACAGCTGCGCGATGTCGAGCTCCATGCGGAGGATCTCATCCCCCATGCCTTCCTCGAACAGGCCGGGGAAGTGCTTCAGGAGCCAGTGCAGCGCGGCTTCGCCCTCTGCTCCGTCTGGCGTGAGAAAGACCGTGTCGCGGTCCACCGGCGGCAGGTCGATCTTCGGCTGTTGTGGGGTTTGCGGAGTGTCAGCTCCGGGCGGCGGAGCGCCCTTCGACTTGTCACCGCTGGTCTGCTGTGTCTGTGTCATGAGGTTCTTTCTTCTGCGACGGCAGCGCCGTCAGACGTTCACGCCTCTTCGGCGTCCGGCTTGTCGCCGAGGTCGAGCTCGTTGATCGGGTTCGGAGGGGGAAGCGCTGGCACCGGCGCCGTCTCCTCCTGGTGCGGGCGGAAGAACGCGCTGACGCTGTCAGGGCGCATCACGCTGTACTTCTCGCTGCCGTCCGGGTTCTTGCCCCAGTAGATGATCGCGTCGCCCTCGAAGACGGGCTCGTTCGACCCGAGCAGGTAACCGACGGTTGGATCGTCGGGAACGCTGTCGGGGCGCACAGCTATGTGTCCCTCGGCGCTGTTGAAGTAGGTGATGTCGACGACGAGGGGTTCTGTCTTCTCGATAAACTTAGCCATTGGGTCTCCGCACGTTGCTGAGCATCATGCTCAGGCTTGATTTCTCGGCCTTCAGCTCGTTCAGCTTGTCGTTGAAGCCGGTGAACATGTTTTCGATCGCGCGCGCGTTGCGATCGATCGTCTGGTCGTGCTGCTCGAGATGCGTGTTGGTCGCGTGCCGATGCGAGCTGAACTCTTCGCGCAAACCCTCGAGGTTCAGGCCGGTCTTGGTGCGAACCAGCTCGAGCTGGTCGCGCGTTTCACCGCGGAGCTTTTCGAAACTGTCGCGCGTCTCGGAACGCAGCAGCTCGAACTTCTCACGCAGCTCAGCGAGGTCCGTTCGCTTCACGCGAGTGACGTAGAACGCGGCAGTTGCCACGGAGCCAGCGACGGTGAAGCCGGCGAGGAACTCGACAATCATGATCGTCTCCAGTTGTTGCCGCTCTTGCGGTCGTCTCGGTAGCTGCGAACACGGCCCGGCTCTCGCGCGCTGCCTGTGCGGTACAGCGAGTCACGCACGCGCTCGAGCTCGAGCTCGTGCGGAAGCTTCGGTTTCCACGGCAGCCGCTGCATGAACTCTTGGCCGACTGCGAGGTGTTCGGGCGGGTGCGGTCGCAACGTCTTCAGGTAGTCGTGCACCGCACGATTGAAGTAGGTGAGGGCTGCAGCCGCGTCGAAGTGGCTGTAGACCTGGTGCTCGGCGAACTTCGTGCGCGCGGGATTCCACTTGCCAGCGCGGCAGTGGTCGATCACGACGCCGGCACCCTTGGCGAGCTCGAGGCCTCCGCCGCCGAACCCGTTGCGCACGAGGTTTACGCGCGCAGCAAGGCTGTCTTTCTTGTTGGCCTGGCTGAACTTCAGTCCGAACTCGGCATCGACGTCGCGGATGTAGCGAGCGTCGATGTCGCTGACTCGAACGTACGGGTTTGGGTGGAAGCGCTTGCCGTCGTAGTAAGCGAAGTAGCCTTCTGGCTTGCGCGTGATCCACATGCCGGGGAAGCGCTCATGCATAGGGCGCTGCTCGAGCGGCGTGTTGGCCATCTTGTGGAGCGCATCAGCGAGGTGATGGCAGCGGTCGCCTTTGAGGAGGTCGTGCCAACCTTCATGCTTGCCCTCGGTGTAGAGCGGGATAAGCCGCATCTCGTGCGGCGGCCACGTGCCCCACAGGTCAAACTCTCGCGCGGCAATGACGCACGCCACCTTGCGCGTGCTGGCGTTGCTCTCGGCCCACGAGTCCAGCACTACGCCGGTCGCACGGTCGAAGTCGTAGAACCCGAACACCAGGCCGAACTGGTGCGTGGTGCCAGGGTCTGCTGCGGTGACGCAGTACGCGTGCGCCGGCCGCACGACATCGAGCACGTGCACGCCCTCTTTGAACTCCGGAAAGAGCTGCAGAGCAGGGTCGCCAGCAATGACGTTGTAATACTCGCGTTCGCAATCGGGGTGCCCACGGCCGCCAGCAGCGGCGATGAACTCCTCCTTCTCTTTCTGCGGAAGGCGCGGGTTGTCGTCGATCGTGGCCGAGAAGTAGGCCCCGCGGCGCTTGCAGTCCGGGAGGTAGATGAGCTCCCAATCCGTGTCGAGGTCCTTGGGCGCGGAGCTCTCGACGATGGCGCGCGCGTGCGGTCGGCCCTGGTACTGGTGATAGATGACGTTGCGCAGCGTGTAGTCGAGCTTGTCGACGAAGGCCGCCTCGGAGATGACGTCGAAGTCGTTTGCCTGACCGCGCAGCGCGTTCGGGTTCTGGTCGAGGCCTGCGAGCGCGATGCGCGAGCCGCACATCGGGCCGTACTCCGGGAAGTACAGGCCGGCGGGCTTCGGGCCGCGCTTGCCGAAGTACTTCGGCGTGCAGCTCTCGGGCGCGGTCGCAAAGCACTGCGGAACAACGGCGCCGATGATCTCGTCGATCGACTTCTGCAGCGCGCTCGTAAAGCGCATGACTGCGCCGGGATGCTTGACGCCAAGCATCGCGAGCAGCCAGAGCATCGCGGTCGTGCCGCCGAAGCGCTTGGCTTTGGCGACTGCAAACACGCGCGGCATGCTGCCGGCCACGTGCTCTACATCGTTGGTCTGATCTACTTCCAGCCACGACAGGATCTGCGTAACGAGCCGAACCTGTCCGGCGTGCATCAGCAGCCGGAGATCTCCGATCTCCCAGCCAAGCTGGACGAGCTCGTCGCGTGTTAGTCCAAGCTCGTCTAATGGGTCACTGCTGGGCGGTTGCACCCTCGCTTACGCCCATCTCATCCCCATGAGAAGTCGCAGTTATCGTTTCACGTGCAACCAAACCCTCAGGAGATTGCGCGATTTTCTCGAGTTTCGCTGCGGTTTGCAGCCGGATTGAACGGCCGTTCAGAGCATGGTTCAGCTCCGTATCCGAAACGCGCGCCTCTCTGTACAAAGTCATTCTGCCCTTCGGTCCGCGCGCGCGAATGACTTGGCGCAGCGTCGCGATGTCTTCCGAGCACAAAACCGTCCGAGGCCAACGTTGCTTTGTCTGCTTACAACCGTCTGCCACGGTCTGACAGTGTATTTCCTGCACGTTGTAAGAGTCAAACCGATGGCTAAGTGTCAGCCTGCCAACCCCAAGCGATCAGTCTGACCTTGGGGTTGGTGCCGCCACCACTCGTGTAGGTGTAGGTTGGGACAATATAGCGCGGAGGGCTGGCGATCCGCATGAGCAGCGTTTGCCGGCCGGTCGCGACGTTGTTCAGCGTAATAACGCCGTTGGCAGGGGTGTAAGTAATCCCTGTCGGCGCAGCTGTCAGCGCCAGGCCGAAGTTCATCGGGGGGAAGACGGTCACGCCCTCGACCGGGCCCTCGATCCCCACGCCCAGCGCAATTGAGCCGACGAGGTCAGCTTCCTCCAGGTCCGTGACCAGCTCAAGGAACGCGTTAGGCAGCCCGGAGCAGTCGAAAACCGAGCCGACCTCATTGGCCGCGCCCGCGTCGAGGATGGTTTGTCTGATCTCAGCCATTTTCGCCACGCAATGGTAGCGGGAAACGATCGCTAATAGTCAAACCCTTGACCCGTAAGTATGGACTGCCTCACAGTGAGGCCGTCCCTGCTATGCCGCCTGGCGGCCAAACGCGCGAGGAATCCAGCACCTGCCCCCACGGCCCTTTCGTCTAACGAGGACACCGCTTCAGCTCGGCGGAGATGGTGGCTCGACGCCACTCGGGGCCACCCATGCCGATCAAATCACCGTCAAATGCCTGGCAAATGGCGAACGGCTCGCGCATCTGGATGCCCGGTGAGCCGAGCTCCGATCCGGTCCGTGGCGCCTACCGTGAGGCTTTCGACTACCAGGTAGAGAACATGCGGCAGGCCCAGCAGCGGTGGCTGGACGAACTGCTCGAGCTCGTCGAGCTGCTGTCCGAGCGATCCGGCGCCGAGCCCACCGAACGCGGACCCTGACCGCGACCAGCGAGATGCTTGTAACAGACCGTATTACAGCGTAATACGCAGCGTTGGAATGACACCCAAGAAACCGAGACGGGAGCCGAAGACGATCTCGTTCAAGCTCCCCGGTAGCTGGTCGTGGCTTGATGGCGCGTTACAACAGTACGCTGAAAAGCAGTCGGAGCAGACCGGCAGCAGGGCAGACATCAGCGCCGCAATCCGCAAACTGCTGACACAGGCCCTCAAAACAGAGGGCATCAGGAAGCCGAAAGAATGAGAACGGTAAGCAAACAGACCCAGTTCATCCGTAAGCACTACAAAAAGTCCAACGAAGAGATCATCGCGCTCGGCAAGGCTGCCGGCCTAACGTTGGACACGAAGAACATCAGCATCGTCCGGTACAACTGGAAGAAGGCCAAAGAGGCGGCTGCTGCTGCCATCGGCGTCGACAGTAAGCCGGGCTCGAAAGCCTCGAAGAAGCCTGCCCGCGCAGCCAAACCCGACCCAGAGCTCGTGAAGCTCGTGGTCAAGCGTGGCGTCGACCGCGTGGCCGCGGCGCTGGAGTACGTCCGGGCGAACGCGCAGCGGGTTGCTTGACGACCGCTTGACAGCGCCGTTTGTACCGGCACCGAACGAGAAGAGCCTCTGCTGATGAGAATCATGCAGAGGCTATTTTCGTTTCTGGGGCTCGCGCTGCTCCTGCTGTTCCAGGCGGGATTTATTTTGGAGGCGGTCGGCCACCCAGCGGTCACACCAGGTGGGCTGCGAACGATCGTTCTGACGTTTGTAGTGCTCGACCTGGTGACAGTGGCGGCGCTCCGGTCGTCGCTAGCGAGCCGAGCTCAGGCCCAAGAGCCCGAGCCGCCGCGGTTCCGACCGGTGAGCCCGAAGTTTCGATCGCTTTTCCGGGGGCGCAGCTGACCATGCGCGCAGATATGAGCGCTTTTGATCCAGGTAGGTTTCGAGCGATGCCGCCCGGATACCCTATATCGATCGTCCTTACCTCGCCCGAGCACGTCTTTCAGTACGAGCAGGTGTTGGCCGAAGCGGCCCGGCGCTGCGGCTACGCGCCGATACGACTTCCGCCTGGGCACGGCGGGAATGGCTCTTTCAAAGACCCGTTCATTCTCTGGGCCGGCGGACACGCGATCATTCGGTACTACGTCGAGGCCGACGAAGACGGCGTGCAGATGCATGTCGCAGCCACGGAACAGCCGGTGCTCGACGCGATCTTAGAGCTCTGCAAGCCGCTTGATTCCAGCGCGAACTGACCGCTGCTGCTGCTGCTGCTGCTGTCAAGACGACACCGCGCGCGCCGCGAGCAGCTCTGGGCAGCGGCAGACCGGGCTTGGCAGCAGCAGCAGCAGCAGCAGCAGCGGCAGCAGCAGCGGCCCGCTTTGTAGCCGCACCGTTCCCTGCCAGAACGCTGGCGAGGGATGAATCATGTCACCAAGCCAATACGGCCCAATCGCTGAGATTCGACTCGCGGCCAGGTCTCCCGTGGCGCTCTTAGTCGGGGCTATCTACGGGGGCGCCGCCCCGCTGATCAACTACTTCACGATCCATTGCGGACACCTTGTGCGGTTCGACGGGGAGCAGGTCCATTTCCGGTGGTCTCCCCTCTGGATGCTGGTCGTCGGGAGCTTCCTGCTCTCGAGCAAATCGGTGTTCCGCTGGGGAGTGAATACGTTCGGGGACAGGTGGAGCGCCGCCGCCATGGTGGTGATGCTCGAGGGGACGCTGATCCTCGCTCCACACCCCGCGATGGGGAGACTTGCCCTGGCGTTCCTGGTAGCGCTCAACGCTGCGGCCTACGGCTCCGTGCTCTCCCTGCGCGACCAGCGGGATAGGGCCACGGAGAAGCTCTCCCCGGCGCCAGGCCCGGCTGCTGCGCCGGCTCCCAAAGCCGCTGCTGCTGCTGCTGCCGCCGCTCCCGTCGCCGCTGTGAGGCTGGCCAGGCCTCTCCCCGCCGTCGCTACGGCCTCCCAGAGCAGCAGCAGCAGCAGCAGCAGCAGCAGCAGGCCTGAAGCTCTCCCCAGAGCTCTCCCCGTGCCCGCCGCCGAACCTGTTCCCGCTCAGAACTGCTCTGCCGGGGGAGACCTGTACAAGCGCGCCGTGGACGTCCTCTGGGATTGCTCGTGGACCTCCACCTCTTCCCTGCAGCAAGCGATGGGTGTCCGACAGCCGACCGCTTCCAAGCTGATGTCACAGCTCGAGGAGGAAGGCGCGGTTGGGAAGCCAGACCCAGCGAATCGCGGGAGACGTCCCGTGCTTCTCCGCACACGCACCAAGAGCGCTTAGGACTCCCCGGTAGCTCAACACTGGAGTGGGAAGATGTACAACGAACAAGAACAGTACGACGAATACGACGACCCGGACTTCGGTCAGTCGGTCCCGGAGCATCGGCAGGTGATGCCGGCCCGGCATCGCCCAATGCAGTCGCACGCGTATGCGCCGGGCGGCTCGAACGCGTATGCGCGGCCGATGCGGCCGATGCGTCCAGCTCGGGCGCCGAGCTCGGGCGGCTCAACACGGCGCTCGCGGGGACAGGATACCCGGTGGTCGCTGTGGATCGTCCTAGTGACGTTCATGTTCGGGGCGGCCGTCGGCGGCCTCTGTGCTCGAGAGGCGCTGCGGCAGCAGCCGCTGCAGTCGTGCGGCAACTGAGGTCAAGCCATGCGCCAGAACGTCTCGCATCCAGAGAACGCGCTCGCCTACTTCACGCTGTTTGCCTTCTGCATAGCCTCGCTCGCTGATCGGCTCGGCGAGCTGGGCAAGTGGATCTCGATCGGCCTGCATGCCGTGCTTGGCAACGGTGCGTGGGCCGTTCCCGTGTGGCTGATCAACGCAGCCTGGCGCTCGCTGGTCGGTTTGCCGTGGGACCTGCGGCACGGACTTGGGGCGGGCGTTGCCCTGCTGATTGCCTGCACGACGTTTGGCCTGTTCGGTGCTGAGGGCGGATGGGTCGGGATGCAGTTCGCCGACGGGCTCACGTTCATGATCGGGAAGGTGCCTGGCGCTTACATGGTCGTGGGCGGCTTCTGGCTGGTCGGATTCCTGCGAATGCTTGGGCAGGAGCGCGTCCAGCGGCTCACCGAGCACGTCGCTGAGTTTTCGCACCGCGCCCTCGAGCAGGTTCGGCCGGTGCTCACGCTGCATGCTCGACCGCTCGCCGCGACCGGCGCGCTTCCGCCGCCACTTCCACGAGCTCCGGTTCCCGCGCTTGCTGCTGACAACCAGCAGTCGCCTTCCGTCCTACGCGCTGACCCGGAACGCGCCATCACGCCAGTGCCTGAGCACGTATCAGCGCCCACGAAGCGGCCCAGCATGTCATCGCATTGGACGCTACCCGGCAGCGCGCTGATCCGAGCTCCGAAGCCGCACATCATCGATCACAGTTGGGTGACTGCAGTCGTGCGCGACCTTGGGATACGCCTGCAGTCTTACGGAATCAACGCGGCGGTCGAGAAAGCGTCGGTGCAGGGAGCACTCCTATACAAGTTTGAGATCACGCCCGCAGCGTCTCAGGATATCAAGCCAATCATGGCACTGCAGGTGAACTTCGAGGCCGCGTACAAAGGCTTCAGGTTCGTGTCCATGCCTGGCACTGGCAAGCTGGGCGTCGAGATTGCAGCTCCAAAGGAGCAGCGCGGCGAGATCTCAATCCGCGCAGTGCTCGAGAGCCGGGCGTGGCTGCAAACGGACGCCGCGTTGCCGATCGTCCTGGGCGTGACGACGTCGGGCGAGCCAGTCGTGGTCGACCTGGCCGCGTGCCCGCACCTTCTGGTCGCGGGGACAACCGGCTCAGGTAAGAGCGTCGGCGTCAACGTCATCTTGACCTCGCTGCTGTTGCGCAACTCACCGGACGAGCTCGAGCTCCTCCTGCTCGATCCGAAGCGCGTGGAACTGGCTCGCTACAAAGGTCTGCCGCACCTAATCGCGCCTCCGATCACCGAGGTCAACGAGATGGTCAAAATGCTGCAGTGGGCCTGCCGCGAGATGGACGACAGATACGGCCTGTTCGAGAGCGAGGAAGTGACCGACATCGAGTCGTTTAACGACTCGAAAGAGGGAAAGCGAAAGAAGCTGACGCGCATCGTGATCGTGATCGACGAATATGCCGATCTGAAGTCGGTTGTCGGCAAGGTCGTCGAAGAGCCGATCATCAGATTGGCGCAAAAGGCACGTGCTGCAGGGATCCACGTGATCGCGGCCACGCAGCGCCCAAGCGTCGACATCATCACGGGCGCGATCAAAGCGAACTTCCCGTCGCGCATCGCATACAAGGTCGCGCAGCGAGAGGACAGCAAGACGATCATCGGAGCGTCCGGCGCGCAGCTCTTGCTTGGAAAGGGCGATTCGATGTGCCTCATTCCGGAGCTGTCGACCGAGCTTGTGCGCGTGCACGGCGCGTTCATTCATCCGGACGACACGAAGGCCATCTGCGCCGCATGGCGGAACCAGACTTCGCAAACGCCGGCAGCTGCGAAACCGGTCTACGTCGAAGAACCCGCAGCGCCGGCAAAGCGGACGTCCGAGCCGGCGAGCGTCGAGATTCCGCCTGTCACTCAGGCAGAACGGCAACCTGTTGCGCTCACGCAGGTGAGCCGGCGCGACGAGCTGTACGAGCAAGCCGTTGCGCTTGCGCGTCAGAAGGGGTGCATCTCAGCGCGCCAGATCACCGAAGAGCTTCACTGCAACAACCAGAATGCAAAGCGAGTATTCGAGCGGATGAGAGAGCAGGGCCTCATCAAACCCGGGGGCCAAAACAACACGCACGTTTTCGTGACAGAAGAAGCCAAACAAGGAGACGACGAATGTCCTATGACACAAGCCTGCTAGATAAAGTCGGCATCTACTTGCCGCTCGACGATATCGGGCTGTTCAAGAAACCTCGTAAGCACGAGGCGAAAAGCCAGTACCAGCGCGCATGCGAGGTGCGAGACGCCTTCGCCCACTGCATGCAGGGAGCGCTGCACAGCCATTATTGCTGCATGCCGGAGCTGTGCGCGATGGACGACAAGTCTTTGTCCTGCGCGCATCTCACCGTCGATTACAGGAACTTCACGGGGAGCGGGACGCCACTCACCGGTAACGCCCGAAGGCTCATCGACGCGAGGCTCAAAGCCATCGGGACGTTGGTTGCACGCAGAACGTCGACACTCACGGGTCCGCTGCCGGGCGACATCTACATTCCAGAGCTCAAGAGGATCTCGACTTTCCCAGCGCACGCTAAGCGACGCCCAAAGGTCAAGAGCGGGGCTGCCGTGGCGGCTGCAGCACCAGTCAAGAAGCGGTCGGGCTTCTGGGGGCTGTTCGGATGAGATGGCTATTTTGCTTCCTAACTCTCTGCGGGTGCGCGCAAGACGGGGTGCAGGGTTTGATGGGTTTACAAGGCCAGCGTGGGCCTGCGGGTCCAGCTGGACCGGCCGGCGAGACATACCGCCCGGTAGTCTGGGTGTCGTGCAGCGCGAGCTTAGACTTGGTGCCGGTCGAGCAGGGAGGCGACGGGATCGAGGAGACCGGCCTGCGATATGAGATGGTCGGTTACTCGAACCGCGACGTCTCCGTCAGCTGTAACGTTGGCGTGGGCGATCGGTACGAGGGCGGCGACAGTAGCTACTATCCAAGTGTGCTGCAGGGCGCTGTGTTGGCGTCGTGCATCTCCGGGACGGCTATCCCATACACTCCGGCGACAACTGACTTGAGCAATGCAGGGTTTTGGCAGTTCAGCGCGCCAGAGACGGGCTTCGAAGCGGAGTACGTCGATGATTTGCATCCCATCGACGGCTACCTGCACATGTTCCAGGCGACCGAGTGCAACTCATACAAACTCACCGCCGACGATGAATGGCAGCGTGTAGATCTGTCAGCTATCCTGGACTGACATCGGAACCGGCGTTGCCAAAGCGCAAGAGTGGCGCCGGTTCATACCTTTACGGTGACACATGGATCACGCAGAGGTTGCAAGCGCGACTCACGTTGATGGCGTTCAGTCGGTGCACGAGCTGCACAATCAGCTTGGGCTGAAACCACGCGAGAATCTGCCGCCGCTACGCCGCAAGCGGCCGTACCGAATGAAGCAGCCGAAGAGCTTCGTGGTCACGAAGACGCCGGGCATGCTCGAGGCGGAGCGCGAGAAGGCGGGGCTCACCACGGCCGAGCAGCGTATCGCGAACACAGCCGCGCTGCAGCGCGAGGAAGCTGAGCGCCGACGGCGGCGCGAGCTCGAGCAAGCGAACCTGGAGGCCTGCGACAGGCTGGGGCTCGAGCCGCACGAGGAGGGAGGAGGGCGCTGGTGCTTCTGGAACGGGGCGCTTTGTATCCGCACCAACGGCGACCACGATCACCCCTTCGCCAACACCCGCGGCATCACCGGCTTTACGTGCCCGACTCCACTCGGGCCGCTCGTGGCTGACCTCGGGCGCTGGCGCGTTTGGACCTACATCGGACATCTTCCCGAGCTGAAGCGGAAGACTGAGACCTCACTGTAAGTGAAACACCTCGGGCCAGTGTAAGATCCGCTCAGCGACGGGATACAAGGAGTGGACACATGGCACGCAGACCGAAGGAGCGCCGATACCAGATCCCACGCAACCAGGGTGAGAGGAACGGCGCGGCCAGACTGAAACAGAGTGAGGTAGTTGAGATCAAAGAAGCGCTTCGCCGCGGTGAAACGCACAGGGCGCTCGGCAGAAAACACAACTGCCATCATTCAACCATCGGACGCATCGCGACTGGCGACAGCTGGAGGTACGTATGACCGATCGAAGCAGCTGGAACATGGCGCGTATCGCATCGAGACGACCGTTGCCAAAGGCGTTAGTGATGCACTCGGGCACAGTCGGCGAGCGGTCGGCGTATGCCATCGGAAACTCGTGCAAAGGCTGCGGATTCCACATCTGCGACTGCGCACGAGCACTCGGGCGCGCTGAGGATGCTCTCCGCGAGGCCATCAAAAAGCAGCGGGCTAAGAAGCCAGACCCGTACGCATCAACCAAGGCGTTTCTGCAGCAGGCTTACGGACTCGGCGCGAAGCCCGACGAGAACGCCGTAAAGAACGCCATCGACAAGACGCTGCAGAAAGAGGCCGACGAGGCCTCGAGAAAGAGTCGTCAGGAACTCGACCGTGAGATCGCCAAGCTCACGCCTGCAGAGCGCGGAAACCTCAACGTGGCTTGCGCCGAGCTGCTGCGTAAAGCCCGCATCAAGCATGCGAAGATGCTGGAGAACGCGGGTGCATTCTTCAAGAGCGAGAGCGTCGTGATCGAAAAGATCGTCTCGGTGAAGTCGGGTCTGGTCGTGATCACAGGCGACTCGACGCTTCGGCGTAGCCTGGTACCCGCCTCGAAGCTGACCTGGTGAAAGAGAAAGGCCGCCCCGAGCCATGAATCTCGGGGCGGCCTACCCGCCGAAGCAACCAAACTCGCCCTAGGAGTGACACCTAGATTCTAACGCCATCGAACTCGCGCGCAAACAACGCAGCGCACGGCGGCGGTGTAAGGTGGAGGCTTAGGAGTGGACTGGGACAAGCTTGCTTCGGTGGTCCGGGAGATCGACGCCGCCGACAACGAACCGGACGTTGAAGACGTGTGGGACGGCGACGCGTCCGACCGCTACTACGGGCGCCGGGGTCGCAAGAGCACGAAGCTCAAGGTTCAAGAGCGCACGCGCAGCGCGGTCAATGTCGGAGCCTGGGTATGCCTCACGTGGTTGTGCCCGAAGTGCAGCACGCGCATGTGGGCCGAGCAGACGCCGTTCGGACCCGGCTGGTTCGGGGGCGGCAAGCCGGGCTGCTGCTGGTAGCGAGAAAGCCTAGCTCTTGTCGAACTGGCTGCTGCTGATCCAGCTCTCGTGCGAGCAGCGCGGGCACGTGAACACCAGACAGTCACCGTCCAGCTGACCGCCGTGCTTGAGCTCGCCCTCATCCTCGCGGGCTTTCAGCTTCGCTTTGCAGCGCTGATTCGTGCAGCGAAACGTGTACGTGCGCGGACCCTTTTCGACTGGCTCTTCCAAGACTTCCATAGCTACTTTGCCGCCCTCAGCTGCGTCGAGCTCAGGCCTGCGTGTCGCCCGGTTCCGACGTGCGAGAACATCCGCGACCACTTGGGCCACGGACCGTTGAAGTGGACGATGTCTCGCGTGTCTGGGTCGCCCATGCGCTGCGACACCAGGAACTTCGTGCGCAGCTGATGGAACTCCTCGAGCATCGGCTCTATCGGGTGGCCGTACTTCGGATCGAGGATCCGCTGCAAGGTGTCGCTGCCGATGATGAACGTGGAGCCTGGCCACTTCCGTGCCTTCGCGAGGAAGGTCGAGGCCTCGAGCTCGATCAGCACATCACGCCAAGCTGCGTTGATCAGCGCCGTCCGTCGTAGCGCTTCTGTGATGCTGACCGCTGGCTTGTGCGGCGTGCGCAGCGACAGCTGGAAGATCGTGTTCGGGTTGCTGATCTCCAGGTGGCCGGCGTGCAGCGGGTTGAAAGCTCCGGGCAGGAGCTCGATGTTGCTGATCGGCGCGAGCTCGCGTCGACCGCCGACGCGGAACCACGGGCGCTTGAACACGTGCGAGATCAGCAGATCGTCCGCGCTCTTGCCGCCCATGCCTTCCTGCGCTGCATCGAGAAGCACATCCTCGATCATGTCGTCGACAGCCATGCCATCTGGCACGCGCCTGATCGGGCCGCCTTTCTCGTACTCGTCGCACGCAATGTGCACTCGACCGCGACCGCTGATCGCCGCGGTCCAGGCCATGTGCGCGCCGCGGTGGTCTTGCAGCGTCGCCAGCGATGCTGTCGTCCCAACACCGATCGGCGTCTTGCCTTCGGGGCACGACAAGCACGCGCGCATGTACGCCGCGATCGCCATGCTGATCGCCGTGTCGACGCTGACGTACTTCAGCGGCTCGTAGCCGATGAACGCTTCGAGCTCGCGCTGCGCGTACGGGAAAACGGCGCCGGCAAAGAATGAGGAGGCGCCGGGCACCGACCACAGACGGTCCTGCGCGCCGGCTCCGCCGCCCGTAGCCGCGAGGAACACCCAGGCATCGGAGCCCGGCAGCTCTTCAAGCCGCATCGAACATGCCCTTCTCGGCGTTCGCGCGCACTTCCTCGAACGTGATCGGCGACGGCTGGATGCCGTTGTCGTAGACCAGGCGTAGCTCGCTGCGTGCACTGTAGCCGCCATGCACGGTCGTGAGTGCGCCGTGCTTGTTCACGAGGTCGAGCAGTCCGCGCTTGGAGGCCTTGCTCGGGTCGCCGACTGGCTCTTTGTAGACGTCCACGCCCTCGCCGTTGACCTGCGCCCACGAGCACTTCATGGCGAAGCGCTGGGTGTCGCGGTTCACCTGCTGCAGGAGGCCTCCGCCCATACCGAACGCGATGTTGCTCGCGCTGTAGCCGTGGCTCACGAGCCAGTGCAGCACGCGCCCGATCGACTCTTCGTCGTCGTTGCCGTCGCCCTGGATGAGGCGGAAGCAGCTCGGTAGCACCTTGAAGCCCTTCATGTTCGTGCGCATGCCGACCTTGCGCTCGAGGATCTGCAGCAGCTTCAGGTTGGTCTCCGCGGGATCGCCAGAGTCAGGGCGGATCACGACCGTCGCGCCGCTCTTCTGCACGCGCTCGAGCAGGTCCTCGCCCCAGTACTGCTCGACGGCATGGAAGATGTCGTAGCTGTCGCTCACGCACGCGAACGTCTTACCGGGCTGGCCGAACTTCTCGAGCATGTGCGCCATCTGCCCGAGCTCGCCGTGACGACCACCTATGGTCATGACGCTATGCTCGGATGCCGGGATCGAAAAGCCCGCCATCTTGGCGCCGTAGTAGTACTTGGCGAAGCGGATGCCCTCGATCGTGTCGCTGCCCTGGAAGTTGACGAGGTGCGCCATGCCTCCGATGCCCGATGACTCGCGCGAGCTCACACCGCGCGCGCCGAAGTCGTGCAGCTTGAACGGCAGCTCGCCGCGCGGATCGTCGCTCGACTTGATGAGGTACTCGAGGATCGTCTTCTTGCACTCGCGGCTCAGCGTCGCGACGGTCGTCGGGTACCAGACTGCGCGCAGCAGCGACGTCTCGAGCCACGAACCGATCCACGGCAGATGCGGGTCCGTGTTCTCGATCGCTACCAGCACGTTGCGCGTCGGCACAACGGTGCCCTCGGGCACAGCGCGGATGCGCACGGGGAGGAAACCGTCGTGCACGCTGATGATGCGTTCCCATGCAGCTTTCGGGAACGGCTCGCCATGCGCAGCCGCAAACGCCTCAGCTTCTGCGATGTCGAAACCGGTGACCGGCTTCGCCAAGTACTCCTGCACGTAGTACTGCAGGCCAAAGAACACCGTCTCGCGATACTTGCCGCCGCGGCTCTCGATGTAGTGGAACATCTTGGTGAGCGTGGACGGGTACAGCTCGGCGTGGCTCAGCTTGTAGCTGTCGACGTCCAGGATGAAGTTTCTTCGCATGACATTCTCCAGGTAGTGGCTTGGCTGCAGCTGATCACAACGTGGTGCGCGTGCTTAGAGCAGCGCCTCGAGCTCTTTCAGCTCGAACATGCCGGGCTGCTCGCGCATGAAGCGCAGCACGCGCTCGGGGTCGAGCTTCTCGGCCCAGGGATACTTTCGCGAGGTCTTGCAGATGTCGCAGCGCTTCACGAGGCCGCCGACGTTCAAATCCTCTTCCCAGTCACCGAACAGCACTACGCCGCCCTGCATCGGGGCGCGCTCGCACTTCTCGCACGTTCGGCCGGTCGCCGCTTTCATGCGCTCGATCAACTCGCGCGCCTGGTCGAGCGTGATCGTCTGCGGTACGCGCCAGAACACGCGCAGCGTTTTGGGCTTGAAATACAGCTGTCCGCCGAGTCCCACGACGCGTGCGCTGTCGACATCGAGCGTGCTCACGTAGTAGCCGTCCGCTGTGAAAACACGGATATGTTTGATTGCCGGCCACTCTCGCGTCGCGGTGGGAAAGTAGATCTCGTTCTTGTTGAGCCAGATCGGAAGGTCGTTCTCTTCGAAGCTCATCGGCGCAACGAGCTCGCCGACCGTGATGCGCCTGTACTCGGGCATCTTGAACTCGACGCCATCAGCGTCGAATAGGCCGATTACCAGGTCGTCTGGCGGCGGGCTGAGATGGCGGAGCAGCTCGCGCAGCTGCTGCAGCGCAACCTCAACCTTCTCGAGGAAGGTAGACGTGTTTTCCACGATCGTTCGGAGCTTGGTGTTCAGCATGGGAAAGGTTCGACCTGCAAAAGCAGAGGTTTGTCGATCAGCGGGCAGTCCTTGTGCACCGCGATCAACGTGTTGACGTGGTTCAGGTTGATTCGGTTGTCTGCGGGGTGCGTGCAGTAGCTCGCGCGCGCGAACGGGCACTGACAGCACGCGCCAATCGTGCGGACGCTGTCAGCTGCGTTGTGCAGCGCGGCGTCAGTGATGCGCTTCGTGAGGAAACGAGGGAGTTTCATCGCATGAGCCCCAATCGCCGAGGTGGCGGGTAGTTGGTGTCGACGTCCTCGTCGCCCGAGTCGACATCATCCTCGCCAGCGTCCATGTCGTACGGGTTGGTCTCGTCGATCGGCGTTGGCGGAACGCACCGGATCGGCTCGTAGTGGGCACCGCAGCCGAACTGCAGAAGCGGCAGGCAGCACATGACGATTACGAAGATCGCTAGAAAGATTCGTTCAACCATGATCACTTCCCTCGTTGCTTTGCTTTCCAAAAGCAGAACGCCGCGCCCAATACGCAGACGAGGATGAACCCGATCACTTGCATGTCGGTGAGGTGGCCGTTGCTCGCGTGGCAGTAGGCCTCGAGCACAACCGGCTCGCACGTGCATAGCTCGCTCATTGGCTTTTCACCGCCGTTTCCACCGCGTGCGCGATGCAGCGCTCGAAGGTGCGCGTCGCGTCCACGATCGCTGAGACGCGCAGGGCGCCGAAGACGCGATCGGGCTCCACGCGCACGGCGCTCGCGATGTTGCCGAGCCGCTCGCGGAGGTGCCGCGCGAGCTCGGGCGTGATGCCGAGCGTGGCCGCCACTTCTTCGTCGGTCGCCGCCTTCGGCTGCAGCTTCGGAGGCGGAGGCGGGGGAGGCGGCGCAGCCTTGTAGGCCACGGTGCCATGCTGCGTCTTGCAGCGCGTGCAGCCGTCAACCCACGTGGGCTCGTGCTTCTGCGGGCATCGGCACTGCATCACCGTGGCGAAGCAGTTGCGGCATTTGATGAGCTTGTGGGCCATCACGTCCGCAGGAACACCGGGTTGCTCTTGAGTGGGCAGCGAGGGTGCGGCTTATCGTAATAGTCGTCGCAGTCCCTCAGGCGCTCGCTGTGCTCGGCGTAGTCGACCTTCGGATGGGCACAGTGCCCTTCGTACTCCATCGGGCACTTGCCGCAGTTCGGCACGACAATCAGCTTCGGAAACGCGCGCGGCGGAGGCGTGAAGTCACCCTCTTGGATCGGATGCTTCACGCTGGCTTGGAAGTCGGCGAGGTCGATGCTTGTTGGAGCCTCTTGACCCATCGCCGCGTACGCCTCGGCGTAGTGGTAGATCTCTTTCAGGTTGTACAGGTTCTGGATGACCTGCTCGATCGGGGTGACGACGTAGTCCTCGCCCTCCGGCGACACGCCTGACGCGAGCTGCACGCGCCAGTACATGTCGATCAGCTTCTGCACGACGTCGGAGGGCTTGTCTCCGGACTCGAAGCGCACGCGCTCGGCCTGAGCAAACGTGTTCAGGCCGGCTTCTTCGTACTTCCTCGAAGCGCGCCGCATGCGCAGCTCCTGCAACGTGACGACCTTTTTCTCGTCGTCGCTCACACCCTGCGCCCTTGTTGCGTGAACAACCGCTGCGCCAGCCGCTCACCGGGATGCAGACGGAAGCCGGAGGCCTGCGCGTGTCCGCCGCCGCCGTAGTACTTCGCGAACGGCGAGCAGTCGTGGCCGGCTACGGAGCGCAGCGAGACCTGCAGATCGCCCTTGTCCGACACGTGCCAGCCCAGCGCGACCTTCACGTCACCGGGGCGCAGCGCGGCCTCCAGCACGTCGGAGATGCCCGTGTAGCTGATGTTCACGCAGCGCACGGCCTCGCCCTCGAACACGTTCTCGAGCACGTACGCGTTGCGCAGCGCGTCTTTGATGTAGTGATCGAGGTAGAGCTTCGCGCCGAAGGCCTCGGTGACCACTTCTTCGACCGGCCGAGCCGCAAGCGCGTCGTACGCTTCGAGCTCGTGGGGCGTCAGGCGCACGCGCAGCGAGACTTCCTGGCTGTTCGGCAGCACAAAGCGCCAGATGTCGCGGTCCTCGACGTACGAGACCACCCACGGGCGCGGCTGGCCCTTGTGGAAGTAGTCCCACGTGATGCCAGCGCCGCTGCGGTTCATGTCGAAGTGACAGAAGTCGAGGCCTTCGAGGTCCGCCTGCGCTGTCTTGTGGTGATCGAGCACGGTCAGCACGGCGGCTGACTCGCGGAGCTTCAGAAGGCGGTCGCGCGCATAGCTGAAGTCGACGACGTAGACGTCGCGCCCCTTTGCGAGCTCATACGGCGGCTCTTCGCCGTACTTGCCTACGAACAGCTCGCCCTTCCCGAGCGCGCGATGCGCGACCCAAGCCGCGGTGAAGCCGTCCGGACAGTTGCCGTGGTAGATGATGAGTGGCAGTGGCTGCATTCAGTTATCCCTTCGGCGCGAGCGCTCGATCTCGCGGCGTATTTTCTTGTCGTAAAGCCAGTCGGCAGCCCAAACGATGCCCATTGAGAGCACGACGGTGCCGGCGAGGATGCAGAACGAGTAGACCATCGCTTCGAGCGGCGATGCGGTGACGTAGCGGCCGATCATCTCGGCTTTCCCTCCGGATACAGCGCCAGATCGATGAAGTGCTGGGCGATGTACGAAGCGGCCCCCGACAGATCGCGCTTGGCGTAGTCCGTGTTCTCGTTTTTTGGCAGTGCAGCCACCAGCTGCGCCAACACTTTGAACGTTTCAGCGATCTTCTCTTCGGCGGTCTGGGCGCGCTGCACGGTGAACTGCGAGATGTCGACGCCGCCACCGGGGATGAAGCCCCCGCGGTGTTTGTCGACGAGCTCGCTGGGACGCATGAACGGACCGTTGTTCAGCTGGCCGAGGTCCTGCAGCCGTTTCGCGTAGTCGTTCAGCTGGTCGTTCTCGCTCATGTCTTGCCCTTGGACGGCTTCAGAAACGCGAACAGGTCGATGAGGCCCGATTCCTTGATTACGCGCGCGACGTCGTCGTACAGGCCCTTTACGAGCGTCTCTGCGTTGAACTTCTCGAGGCGTGCGTACTTCTCGTCGGTCGTGTGACCGTCCCAGTTGTTCGGCTTCTTCTTGAGGTGCGCGAACAACGGGAGGTGTGAATCGTGGATGTGCCAGGTCATCTGGCCCGTGGGGCCTTCGATGCACACGATCCAACGCCAATCGCCCTCCCAGATGGGATCATCGGGTGTGTGCCGCATGAGATGCGCCGGCAAGATGCGCGAGAGCGCGGCCACGAGCTGGTTGCGCTCGAGGTAGGCACGGTTCTTCGACGCGGTCTCGCCGGCGAGCTCGGCGCGGAGCTTCGCAACGTCTTCTTGGGAGTCAACCAGCGCCTGACGCTCGATAGCGCTGAGGCTGGGTATCGTGCAGTGGGGGCAGTGTGTCGGTGAGCTGGATGCGCTCCAGACGTAACCGCACTTCGAGCAGCGCCACGTCGGCACGGCCGGGATTGATTCGATCATGGCGTCAGTCCGGAACGGCAGCGCCGTCTGTGTTGAGGTAGGGGAGGGGAACCTCGGCCGTGGATGGATACTCCAGCTCGAAGATGCGGATCGCGAGCTCGCAGTGCTCGACGCGGTGACGCGCCATCGCAACAGCGCTCTGATCGTCGACATACTTGGCCGGGTTGATGCTCTGCTGGTCGCAGAGATCGAGCAGCTCGAGGCGAAGCTTGCGGCGGCGTTCGAGGCGAGCCGTGTGCGCTTGCAGCTCTGCTTCGGTCGGCTTCGGGTGTCTTGGTGGTCGGTTGCTCATGAGGCCGCCATCCTGCCCCGTCCGGCGAAAATATTCACGGTTGTGAAGCCTACAACCTGTGAGACGGCAAATAACACTCGATTACACGTGTATGTATGTACGCAAATGATGCGAGTTATCCGCGCATCGTGCGCGCGTGTGTCCGCGACGAGCGACGGCATGTCCGCGCAGAGGCAACTCGAGCCACCAGGTGGCGAGCGTGCGCAGGCGGCTGCCGAACATTGCCCGTCACGGCCACGGGCAGCTGCGTGGCTGCCGGGAGCTGGAGTAGCGAGAAAACAGGCGCCTGACCGCTGCCGGGGGAACGTGGAGAACCGGTCAGAGGTCGGGGCGGGGTGACGGTGCGGGCTGGAACTTCGCAACCGTCTGCGGCCAAGGAAAGGAACCGCAACCCGCCCGACCTCCACTGCTACGACGGGCGCCTGAAGATACCTTGGGAGCAACCGAGTGCGACGTCAACACAGTAGCCAAACATGTGCGCTTGTGGAGCATGTCTTCACATTTGCGTAGAAATCGGCTAGGCTCGCTGGGTCCCGAGCGCAAGCGCGGTGGTCGCTAGACACCACCGCAGACGCGGGCGAGGAGAGCGACCGGCTGTCCATGCCAAACGGCAGCCACGGTCGCTTCAGCGACTTGGTGGCTGCGCGGCCGAGCGCTGCGCGAGGCTCTCGGTCTGCCGGGCTCGTACAGCCAGATGAGCCATGATTCGCTGCATCGCTTCGAGCACTTGGTCGTGTGCAGCAGCGCGATCCCAGATGCTGCCGATCGCATGCTGCTCGTACTGCCTGAGCGCTTCGAGCAGCTCGTCAGCGCGCTCGGTCGAGATGTTCATGATCTCTGCAACAGCTTCGCTGTTTGTGACGGTCCTGATCGTCATAGAGCCAGTGCGATGAGCCAACCAGCCACGAGCCCTGAAGCTACGAGCGACACGATGCCCAGCTCGTTGCTGAAGACGTAGCGGGCGATCACCTCGGTCTTGTCTGAAAAGTCTCGCATCGACACCTCCGTGTTACGTCGTGTTACGGCGTAATACCGTGCTCGTCAAGGTTCACAGCTGTTGATTAGTACAGGGTGCTAATCGAAAAGACACTTTGACCCCAGGGGGTGTCCAAAAGATAAACCCCACGCAGAACCATTCCACGTGGGGTCGCACGGTTACAGATCGATAGGATGGGGTGGAGCATACAGAAGTGCTCGAGATTTAGAAGTGCAGAGAGCTCGCTCTGCAGATGGTAGTTGGCACCGCCGGTGGTCTCGCGAAGACCAGCAGAACCAGATGAGGTAGCTACTCCTCAGGCGCCACTCTGCATTGGAACCGGCGATTGCGGAGTTGTACCAGAGGTTCGCTCGCTCTGCAGATGGGATACCCAGCACGTAGCGGGAACCCAAAGCACCCCCTCGACCCCAGACGGCCCCCTGCCACTATGGCACCCCTCCCCCCTATGCAGGCATGCCCCTCCCCCTAGTTTGCCTCGCGCGCTAGCTGAGCTTCGATCTCACTAAGCGCTCTAGCTCGGTCTACTAGCTTAGCCCTGCGCTTGATTGCCTCCTCATCTGATAGCGAGCTACCCACGCTCTTAGATGGCTCTAGCAAGGCATGCTCGATCAGCAGCTTCGCAGCTGAGATCTGCGCCGGTGCTTGTTTGCCTGGCGTCTGTAGCAATACCTCGCTTGTCTCTATGACTAGGTTGACCGAGCGAGCGGCTCTCGTGGCTATGTACGCTCGTACAGCTGCGGGCCCTGCCTTGATTGCCAGCTCTAGATCCCTCGCGTCTGTAGGGCGCTTGAGCGAGTCGGCCATAGGCTGCTCGCTCTCGCTGTCAGGCTTAGCCGTAGCGGGGCGCGTAGCGTCTGGGTTAGGTGTGGTGGGCTGCGGTGTGGTCGTGAGCGGCGAAAACTGAGCTTGCGGCTCAGCACTCACTCCCCGCTTGCCTCTACTTGACCCTACACTTCGCCCGCCGCTGTCTTTTTTCGCCATAGCTAAATGTTCTGCCCTGCCGTCAACGGCTGCAATGCAGCTCAAACCCGTTTTAGAGGGGTTACAGAAAATAAATGCATGGGGTCCGCTTTTTCTTAGACAAAAACGGACCCCGCAGGCATATAGAGGGAGTAGTTTGGTTGTGCGGCTGAAAGAGACGCTCGGAAAGGCAGACACACTCATGGATATCCAAACCCTGAGAAACAAGCTTCAACACAATCAGGAGAGGCGCGCGTGGTTCGTGCGTGAGCTGGCTCGACGCACTGAGAGCGGCCTAGACGTAGCTCGTGAGCGGCGCTGGCTGGCTGTTTACGAGCGCGAATGCAGCGCTCTAGCTCGCATGCTGCGCGCTGCGCTGGCTGCGGAACAGGACAGGCAAGCGGCCGCTGAAATGGCATTGCGTGTGCGCATTGCCGCGGCACGCGCGCATCAAGCGCAGTCGCGCAACTGGAAGCCAGCCGCTCACAACGTCTGGATCGTCTGATCAACAGCTCACACAAGGGAAACAGCCATGAAAACGATCAAGAGAATGGAACTCGTGTGCGTGCGCGAGCAGGCTGGCGAATACAACAAAAGGCTTTCGTCGAGCCGTGACGTGGCCGCGCTACTGACGTCACTGCTTGGCAAGTACGACAGTGAGCGCTTTCTGGTGCTCGTAATGGACGCGCAAAACAGCGTGGTTGGCTTCTGCGAAGTGGCAAAGGGTGGCGTTGAAGCTTGCGCCTTTGAAGTGCGAGACGTGTTCCGCACTGCAATCCACTTGGGCGCAAGCTCGATCATTGTTTCGCATAACCACCCAAGCGGCGTAGCGCAGCCGAGCGAGGCGGACCGAGTCGTCACACGCAAGATCGTTGCAGCTGGCGACTTGCTTGGAATCCGTGTGCTCGATCACGTGATCGTCACGCATGAGCCGAACCGTTACTACAGCTTCGCAGACTTCGGCACGCTACACGCCTAGCTCTTTTTATTTGACTGCTGGTATTACCTCGTATTGCGTAATCGACTCCTGACATTCACCTCTAGCCGGACGGTTAGCCTCATGGAATACGCAAACGGAACACGCGCAATCTTCGTGCCCGAGTCTGCAAACGCTAAGATCAAGTCTGTACGTGGCAACGGCAAAGTGTCCACAACCTACGCAAGCGTAGCTACGTCGTGCCCTAGCAGCTGTGAGCTGCGCAACGCTGGCTGCTACGCGCAAAACGGCCCGGTTGGCTTCACGACTCGCCGCCTTGACCGCGGTGCAACGCGTAGCGCTCCAACGCTCACGGCCAAACAAGAGGCACGCGCCATTGACTGCGCGTTCAGCGGTCGAGACGTGCCACAAGACGGCGTGAAGGGTGGTCGCGATCTGCGCCTACACACTGCTGGCGACGCCAGCACGCCGCAAGCTGCACGCATTCTCGGTGCAGCTGCAAAGCGCTGGAAAGCGCGCAAGGGTGGCGACGTCTGGACGTACACGCATGCGGGCGCGTCAGTGCCTCGCAGTGCTTGGGGTGAGCACGTCTCGGTGCTCGCGAGCGTTGACCGCGTAGAAGACGTGCCAGCGATGCAGGCGCAAGGCTACGCAGTGGCGCGCTACGTCGCATCATTCCCGAGTGACAAAAGCTGGGTGGAAGCTGGCGTGCGCTGGGTGGCTTGTCCCGCACAAACGCGAGAGGACACAGGTTGTGCTGATTGCAGACTGTGCATGGACTCCGAGGGCTTACGCGCGCGCAACGTGGGCATTGCTTTCAGTGCGCACGGAACACAGGCGAACAAGATCAAGCGCCGCCTTACAGTCGTGGCTGCGTGAAAGGAAAAGTATGACGCACGCTGAATACAGAGCGCTGTTTGATCGCGCACAAGCGGATTGCGAGGCTGAAGTTTGCGCCGCTCGCAAGCTTCGCGGCCATTCCATGCGAGCGGATATCCGCGCAGCACGAGAAAAGGCGCAGACCGCACAGGATCAAGCCTGGAAACGGTTTTTGAAAGAGACAGAGACTGCAGGCTTTTACGGTCACGACAGTTACCCCACCTACGATCACGAGTGCGAGCCAATCGAGGGGGACGTGTGATGCTTTACACATTCAACCTGATCGACGGTCGCAAGGTCACCTACGCGGGCGAAACCGAAAAGCACGCTTTCAATAAAGCGCGCGCCTACCACCGAGACGCGGTTTCACCCATGGCTTGGGGTAAAGCTGCGGAGCCTTGCCCATGTTCGCCCAAACACGCGAACAACACGCGTCAGGATGGCTGGCTCATTTGCCGCGACTGCGCGGGATATATGGGGTGACGCATGAACCGCTACGGCTACAAAGTGACCTACCGCGTAGGCTCGCCAGGATCGAGCGTTACCGGCCTGAACAGCTGGACTGACGCAGCACGAACGGCAGCCGAGCGTTACGGGCTGACAGCTGGCGAACAGTCTCAGTTAGAGAGCGAGGGCTTTCTATACCTGCGCGAACCCGGACCGCATTCAACGCAGCTGTCCGGCGCATGCGTAACCCTGTTTGAGCACGCGTGAACGTTGCCACTAGGCGCGCAGCCATACGCTGCGCGCACTGTGCAAGCGCTCAAGCTTGATGAAAGGACTCGCGAGCATGCAGACCGATTGGAAATGCTACGCCAAGCCAGCCGCTCTCAACGGTGAACACTGCGGATTTACGAACGAGGATAAGCCCGCAAGCTTTCGCGGCATGCAGGTATGCCGCGGGTGCGGCTGCACGAAGAAAGCTTCGGACGATCGATTCAAGATATTGATCTCCACTGGCACGCGCGACCTACCAGCAAAGCGGGGTGCAAAATGAGCCGCACATGTTGGGTAAAGGCGATCGATGGTTTCTCGTACGCGTATCGCTCGGAGCTACTGCAGGAGCTGAAACCATGGCGAGAGGCAAAGCACAAGGCAACGCTACGCCATGGCGATCACTCTGTGTCGTGGTACGTCTACACAAAGTCAAACGCCGCACCATGCCCGATCGATGCACTTTACGATCTCAGTTGTGCGTGTGATGACGGCGAATCGAGCGTCACCGATCTCCTGCTAGACGGCTGTCTCAGCCCATACGACAAACGAGCGCACCAACACATGCGCTACTCGTATCTCGTGCGCAGGCGCCTAGACGTTGTGCTCGGAGCCGACGCAGCCGATAGCTTCTTAGACGCAATCCGCGCCTAACGCGCGCGCACCCTACGAAAGTAACCAGCACCATGGAAAACGACTGCAGTGTCCGCCCCTGCAACCTGTGCAAGCGACGCGCAAAGCTGGCCGGCCTGTTCGTGTACGTGCCAAAAACAAAGCGCCGCAAACAAGATGGCTACGTGTGTAGCCACTGCATCCCGATACACAGCCCTCGCATCGACATGTCTCGCGACTCGACCGAAGTCTGGGAGACAGGCACCGATGGCTGGCTGTCCGCTCCCAGCTGCATGGACTGCGGCGATGAAATCAGCGTCACGGTAGGGGCAGATCGAGATTGCCCCGAATGCGGAGCCGATGGCACGCACGCACCCAAGGATCAACAGTTTTGCTGCGCCAAGTGCGGCGCGACGTTTGACGCGTACTAACGAAAGGACCCGACAAGATGCCTACGATCTCAATCGACAGCAACGAAGTGATCACTCACGACAAGCGCGGCAGAAAGCTCAAAAAGGTACGTTTCCAGCGCATGCGCGTTGACATCGAAGCGCGCGAAGTGCGTGGACAGTGGGCGATTCATAAGCCGCACGTGTGCGACAGCGCGAAAGCAGACGAACGCGACGGCTGGACGATCTCTCACACGATCACAGGATTGCGCTTGCTGCGCGCAGCCAACATCGAAACAGCGCGCGCAATCCTGCGAGCGATCGAGAACATCACTTGCGCTGAGAAAAACGATCGCGAGGCAGAGCAGCGGATAGCGGCCGCACTCGCTGCATTGCCACTGCAGAACCGAAAAGGCTTGCAACGTCTCGCGCGCACGAAAGCGCAGCCAACCGTCTGACACGCAACGCCTGCCTACGCGTGCATCACGCGCGGCAGCCTCATTGAAAGGTCACGACATGACACCCGCAACGCTCGCAACATCACACAATCTCGCCCGCACGCGCGCACGTCTCGAAGCTGTCAAGGCTCGCATGGGTGAGGCACTGGCCAGCCCCGCGGACTCAGTGCCTGGCTTCACGTTCTACTTGGGCGCGCACCGCGTGCCATGGCTTGAGCGCTCGCTATGGGATCGGATCTGCTTCCGACAGCCGCCGCTGTGCCTCAGCTATCGGACGCTGCGCGAATACAGGGAACTGCCCCGCGCTGGCGTTACGTGGATGCTGGACAGTGCAGGCTTCACAGAGCTTTCCAAGCATGGCCATTGGACGATCACGCCGCAGGAATACGCGCGAGACGTGCAGCGCTACCAACGCGAGATCGGCGGACTCGCATTCGCTGCGCAGCAAGATTGGATGTGTGAGGAGGAAGTGTTGGCGCGCACCGGCTTGACTGTGGCCGATCACCAGCGCCGCACCGTGGACAACTATCTGGAGCTGCGCGCGATCGCACCTGACGTGCTGTGGGCTCCGACGCTGCAAGGCTGGACCATGGGCGATTACCTCGAACACATCGAGATGTTCTACCGCGCAGGTGTCAACCTGCATGCGCTCCCGCGCGTGTGCGTGGGCACGATCTGCAAGCGCAAAAAGCGCTACCTCATGCAGTCAGCCCTCACCCTGCGCGCGATCCACTCCGAAGGTCTGCACAACCTGCACGCGTTCGGGGCGCACCTTGACCTGCTCAAGATGTCCTCTGACGTGCTGGTGTCCTCTGACTCCACCGCGTGGAGCACGCACGCTCGCAAGGAACACGTCTCTAAGCGCCGAAAAGAGATCAACGTAGGCATCGGCTCGGATGAGATCGGCACGGGCAACCAGAACGATCCTGGTGCTGCCTGCAGCTGGTACCACACCGCTGCAATACCAGCTGTGCGCATGGGGCGCGGATGACTCAGCACGCGCCCCCAACACTGGCAGAACAGGTCAGCGCACTGCATCGGCGCTGGCAGTTCTGCAGCTGCGAGTCCACCGGATGCATCCACCACGCGGCCTACGTGGCTGCAAAGCGACAGCTCGAAGCACAGGAGAAACCCGACATGCCACGCTATGACTTGACCGATCCGAAGCAGCGCCGCGAGAGCAAGATCAACGATGCGCGCGGATACCTTCGCGATCGCAACGCGGTCGCACGCCTCGGCTTCAATGGCGAGGAACGCCACGTGCGCGATATGTCCGACGATCAGGTCTGGCGCACATTGGGCAAGGCCACGAACGAAGATCCAGCGCTGTGCACCGCCTACCTGTGGCGCATCAACGGCAACGATCCGGTTGACCACGCGCGCGCATGGCTGAGCTGCTTTTGCGTGATCTACGCGCGCAAATACGACGTAGCCCCCCGACTCTAACCCGAGCATCACGAACGAAAGGACCCCCGGCAACCATGACCACCTACCACGTCGACCTGGCTGACATTCAATGGGACACGGACGGCTCAAACCCAACCCGTGAAACATGGCTCCCGCAAAGGGAAAGCTTCCACGCAATCGAAGCTGACAGCCTCGAAGAAGCGATCGAAAAGGCGATGGACTACGCAACAGACAAGCGCTGCTACTGCATCCAAAGCTGCGAGCCGAGCGGCTACGCTCTGTATGAGCGGCCAAGCCTCGCGACCAAAGCACAGCCAGCACTTCCGCACGTTGAGTAGCTAAGCGCTGGCGCTGTGCTGCGAGGCAACTCGCAGCCGTGCGCGAGCACTTCAGCTCGACCGAACCCCCACGTTACAGGAGGCCTCATTTATGCCACGCACCGACTACGAAACCCGCCGCGCTGAACGACTCGCACGCATGCGCGCATACGCTGAGCGCAAACGCGAGGAAGCCAGGGCAGCACGCGAAGCGGGGCGAGCCATCGCAAACGCGATCCCCATGGGGCAGCCGGTGCTCGTCGGCCACCACTCCGAGGGCAAACACCGGCGCATGCTCGACGCGCAGATCCGCCACCTGCACAAGGTTGTGGCAGCTACGACCGAAGCAGACCGCATCGAGAAGCGCATAGCAGCCGCTGAGAGCGGCGCGGCGATCTCGGCCGATGATCCGCACGCTGTCGAGCGCTACCGCGCCAAGGCGGCGGAGCTGGAGGCCTCGATCGCCGCGATGAAAGCGGCGAACAAGTGGATCCGCGCAACCAACCTCATGACCGACGCGGAGATCGTCGAGAAGATCGCCGAGCAAGGTCACGCTATGCCTGTGGATGTGCTCGCCGAGGCACGGCGGCCGCGGTTCGGCCGGCCAGGCTTCAACACCACCAACACCGCCGCCGAGCTGCGCCGCGTACGCGCGCGTGTGGCCGAGCTCGAAGCCGAAGCAGCCCGCGAGCCCACCCCACCCCTCACCATCGGCCGCGCCACGCTCGAAGAGTGCCCCGAGGACAACCGGATGCGCCTGCGCTTCCCCGAGCGGCTCACCGAAGCCGAGTGCGCGATCCTCCGGCGCTACGGCTTCGTCTACAGCCCCAGCGCGGGCGCGTGGCAGCGCAAGCTCAACGCCAACGCGCGCGCATCCGCACGCCTGGCCGCCGAGCAGCTGGCCAAGCTCAGCCAACCGTAACGTGTGAAGCGCCCGGCCGGGGTCCGTTTTGGACAACTTTGTACTTGCAAAACGGACCCCGGCCCCGTAAGACAACGTCAGACCGCGAACAACCAACCAGGAGAAAGCGACATGGGCAAAGTGTTTGACGTGGTTTCATGCGGCGGGCGTATCAGCACGCACCGCGAGCAGCGGGAGGCTTTCGACGTCGCAAAGGCATGGTCGATGAAACGCCGCGAGGGCGTCTCGGTGCATCGGAGGTCACCAGCGGGGAAAACGTGCGTAGGGACTTACGTGCAAGGGAAATGGCACACGGCCCCAGCCGGCACGGAATGGCGAGAGTTTCCGCGCTGAACGCAGCCAACCAAGGAGAGACACCGTGACCGCTAAGATCAAAACGCGCCGCGTACTAGGGTTCTGCTGCTCAGCAAAACTCGTAGATCACGGCAAGACGCTTTACCAGACTCGTGATTATCCGTTCGGTTTCGATGCCCAAGCACGTCAAGACGTGCGCGATTGGGCGCAAGACAACCGCGTCAAGATCGACGAATGACCAGCACCAAAGCCACGACCACCAAAACAGCGAACCGCATCCGCGAGCTCGCGCACGAGCTAGGGATCATCGTTCAGCTTCCGCCGCCTGAGATGACGCGTGCAGCCGCGCGCACGTTCGTCCGGCGGCAGCTTCTGCCTGGCCAGCTGTACAAGCTCACCCAGGCCTCGGGTAAGACCGACAAGACGGTGCTGCGCGCGCTTGGATGCGCTCCGAGCAGGAGCGGCAGAAAAGCGGCAACCGAGAAGGGTGTTGCCCGAAAAACCATCGAGACCGAGCGCGCGGTCAAGTGGCTGATTCGCTGCAGCAAGCTGCGAGAGATCAGTAGCGAGGCTGCACACGCACTCGAATGTGCTGCACTCGGGCTCGACCGTGGCGACGCGCACGGAAACAAGAACCCCTACACCGGAGAAGAGTTCAAATGACCGCCGAGGAGATCGAAACCATCCGCATGACGAACGCCGATCTGTTTCCGGACGAAGTTGCAGCCGGCGTCACCGACGAAGAGATCAACCACTGTAGCAACGCAGTCGGCGAGCTCGCCGACGAGCACGGCCTCGTGGTTGTCACGGCCGACGTGATCAAGCTGCTGATCCGCGAGCGCGCGCTTGCGCGTGTTGACCCTGCGTCACACCGCGCCGGCGACCATCGAGCGGGCCGAAGACTCGCCGCCCTACGCGCGCGCGACGGGGAAGGCCAGGTGCCGCCATGAGCAACACAGGCCACCCACCCCCCTGGCACAACACGCACAACGCGATCTCTGGCCTGCGCTACGTGCGCTCGCGTAGCCGGCTCGACCGAGACCAGAACGAGAACGAGTTCCACGGCCTCGACGCCGAGCTCGAGCGCATCGCTGGGCGCGCGCACTACGTGAGCTCGGATCGTGCCGGCCGCGAGCAGTGGCGCTCGACGAAGAGCGACCACGGCCTGCGCATGATCGTTGATCCTCGCGGCGCGCGGGGTAGGGCGCTTCCGAAGCTGGTGTGGGTAGGGCAGGGCAAGCCACCGGAAAGCGTTTGGACGCCATGAGCAGCAGAGATCCGTTTCACGCGCCCGAGTGCGATTGCCCGAAGTGCAACTACGCCGACGGCCAAGACGCCGAACGTGCCGCGGTCGTGAAGTACCTGCAGGATTTTACGGGCTCCGACAACCACGCGTTCAACAGCATGGTCCGTTTCATTTGGAAAACGATCGAGAAGGGAGAGCACACCAAGTGACCGACCGCCCGATCTGCGAGCACTGCGGGCAGCGCGTGATCGTCAAACCTGCATCGCTGCTGCGTCGCCACCCGCAAAACTTCGCTGCGTGGTGCGGCTGTAGCCAGGTGTCGCCGAGCGACTACCACTATCGCGACACTGCATACGGAACCGGCGAAGCTGGTGCGATCGAAGCTTGGAGCAGGCAGAAGCCATGATCGACCGCATCATCGGTCGTCCAGGCCGCGAGCGCGCAGCATTCTGGCGTGGCTTCCGCTACATGTTCATCAGGTTCAACCTGGTTGCGATGCCGCTGATTTTGCTCTGGCTGCTGTGGAGGAGACTGTCATGACATTCGACTGGTCGCTGTACCGAGGCAATCTCAAATGGCTGCGCGAGCGCACGATCTACGTGACGCGTCACGGCTCGCACGCGTACGGCACATCGCTGCCCACGAGCGACCTCGATCTGCGCGGCATTGCTGTCGCGCCGATGCGCTACTACCTCGGCATCAGCTCGGTGTTCGAGCAGGCAACGCAGAACGACCCGGTCGATCTCACGATCTTCGACGTGCGGAAGTTCGTGAAGCTCGCCGCCGACGCGAACCCGAACGCGCTCGAGATCATCTTCACCGACCCGAGCGACCACCTGCACATGCACCACGCAGCCGAGTTCCTGTTCGCGAACCGCGACGCGTTCCTCAGCCAGAAGGCCAAGCACACGTTCAGCGGCTACGCGCGCTCGCAGCTGAAGCGCATCAAGGGGCACTACCGCTGGCTCAAGGATCCGCCCCAGCGCCCGCCGACGCGCGAGGAGCACGGACTGCCCGAGCGGACGGTCATGCCCGCAGACCAGCTTGCAGCGGCGCAGGCGGCCATCCAGAAGCAGGTCGACTCGTGGAGCTGGCGCGACCTCGAAGGCCTCGACCCGGCCACCAGGCAGTCGCTGCAGGACGAGTTCGAGCGCCGGCTGCTTGAGATCACGCAATGGCACTGGGATCAAACTGACGACAAGGTCTGGTTGTCGGCTGCGCGGACCATCGGCCTGGACGAGAATTTCATCCGGCTCATGGACCTCGAGCGCCAGTACACCGCCAAGCTGCGCGAGTGGCAGCAGTACCAGCAGTGGAAGGCGACGCGGAACGCTGCACGCGCCGAGCTCGAAGCGCAGCACGGGTACGACACCAAGCACGCCATGCACCTGGTGAGGCTCACGCGCATGTGCCGCGAGATCCTGACCGAGGGCAGGGTGCATGTGCGCCGGCCAGACGCTGGCGAGCTGCTCGAGATCCGCGCTGGCGTGTGGTCGTACGACCAGCTGATCGAGTACTCGGACCGCGAGGACGCGGAGCTAACCGAGCTGGTCAAGACCTCGAAGCTGCCGCGGCAGCCCGACCGCGAGCGCCTCGACCGCGTGTGCATGGACGTGATCGCAGCGCTCGGGTAGTCTGCGCGCAATCGCATAGCTCTCTGCCGAAACATCGTGAGGCAAGCCTGGATTTGGTCACTCGGCCGCGAGGCGAGTAAGGGGTTCGATTCCCCGCCTGGGTGAGAGAAGCGGCGGCCAACTATTGGTGGCATGCGTAGCGAGACACTGACGAGGCTAGGCGTCCGTTTCGAGCGCAGATGATGAGAGCGACGTAGTCGCCGCGCTCTGAGCACAGGGCGGATACTGCAGGTCTGAGGGGTTCTAGCCCAGCTTGTCGCGACAGGCTGACCCTCCCATCACCCACTCACCCCTGCTAGGCTGCGCTTCGAGCGCCGCTCGAGCGCATGTCAGGTCGGAGGGCCAACCACCTCCGGCCATCGAGCTCCGCCTGGTCCACGTCGAGCCAGGGTGAAATCGGATCTGGCCGCCGACGGTCCACTGAGCTGCGCATTCACCGTGGCGAAGTGCAAGGACGGTCGGCGGCAATCGATGTTTAGGCCGCAGCGGCCTGCCGTAGGTACACGCACATAACGCTCTCAGTGTCCGTGTCGCGCGAATCAACGCGCAGACACATAGGAGCTGAGAATGAAGAAACTTCTCGCGGCAGCGTTGCTGCTACTGGCGGCATGCGCGACCGAAGAGCACGAGATCGGCGTGGCGCCGGCCGAGCTCGAAGCAGCGGCGACGGCTGGATCCGCAGCCCCCGAAGAGCTGGTGTTCGAGGCAGACGGGGAGGGCGCTGGACTTGCCGCTGCCAGCTGCACAGCTGACCTGACGTTCATCAACAAGGCCAAGCACACGATGAACACGTTGTACGCGTGCAGCTCGGGGTCGTGGCAGAACACCGCAAGCGCAGTCGAGCAGTGGAACAACACGTGCTGGTCGAATGGGCAGCAGCGCAGAATCCGGGTCAAGCTACTCGATCAGCCGCTGCCCAATTGCCGGTACCGCATCTATCGCAGCAAGAGCGGGCCGACGTCGAGCATGTGTGAGTGGTTCTGGGCAACGTGTCAGCCGACGCAGTCCATGTGCACGCTGCAGACGTTCACCGGCACGAACAACTGCATCGGCTACAACTGAAATAACGGGGCCCGCGGCTCATGGCTGCGGGCTTTTCCTATTCCAGCGACTCAGGCACACTCTGCCCGTCGACCGGGTCCCGGCCTGTCCCCGAGCAACCCTCTAGCGCTGGAGGGGATCCGCAGGGGAGAGCAGGCCGGATACCTGCAACCCTTGGCCGCTAGCTCAATGGTAGAGCGCCAGACTTTGAATCTGGGTGTTCGAGGTTCGAGCCCTCGGCGGTCAGCTCTTCGAGCGAATCAACGAAC
>Ga0114942_1000009_pt1 | contig 52427 bp, 40 predicted proteins | sample LowerColdCreek_FD_88674 | JGI IMG/M metagenome (GOLD analysis project Ga0114942, IMG submission 88674) | Groundwater microbial communities from Cold Creek, Nevada to study Microbial Dark Matter (Phase II) - Lower Cold Creek | ecosystem: Environmental > Aquatic > Deep subsurface > Groundwater ... | reverse complement strand
TGCAAAAGGCCTATGCTATGCCTTAAAAAAGCCACTTATTTTGCTTAACACCTTGCAGGTAATGGCAAAGGCAAGCATTGATTATTGTACTGAAAATGCTATAATTATTCCTGAAAATGCTGTTATATGCCCAATGATAGATGCTAGGCGATTAGAAGTTTTTACCTGCTTTTTCACCAATAGTTTACAAGCATTAACACCACCTAGTGCAGCTATATTTTCAGCGCATTTCTTTAATTCCCTTGCAGAAAATACCCCTATTTTTCTATCAGGTAATGGTGCACCTAAGGCTATTAATTATTTCACTAATCATTCATTTACACATATTAAAAATACCTTTTCCGCAAAAGATATGATTACGCAAGCTGAGCAGTTGTACGCCGCTGAAAGCTTTGCTGATATTGCTTATAGTACCCCTTTTTATATTAAAGATTTTTTTAACCCAGTAGCCAAAAATTAAATTTTTCTTTAAATCGTTATCTTAGTACAATTAGTAGTCTATTCATTGATAAATTTACTTTCGTATACACCCATCCAAGTTTAATTTCCACTATCATGGCAACATCAATGAACAGTTTCAACATTACCAACCCAGAGGATAATTCTGTGGTAAGAATTGATACAGTGCAAACCAAAAAAGCAGCACTTACCCTTAGGGCACTTAACCACAAGTTGCGCCAGCAAATGGTAAAAATAATTGATGATAATAAGCAAATGCCGGTAACACAGATTTATGTAAAACTTAGGCTTGAGCAGTCAGTAGCCTCTCAGCACCTTGCCATTCTTAGAAGAGCAAATATTGTAATTACAAAACGGGAAGGAAAATTTATTTACTACACCGTTAACTACGCAAGAATTAAAGAAGTTATGGGCTTTGTTGAAAACCTGAATGGTTAATTACTCGTAAACTGATATTTTGTCGGCATATTCTTTTTGGCATAATAGCTGTTTGTATCTTTGCCAAAAGGTTTTTTCTTTATGTATATACAACAACTGTACACCAATTGCCTAAGTGAGGCAGCATATTATATTGAAAGCAATGGCGAAGCTGCAATAATTGATCCTATTAGAGATATTGACGGTTATTTACAATTAGCCAAAGAGCGTAAAGCAACTATTAAATACATTTTTGAAACACATTTCCATGCCGATTTTGTTAGTGGTCACTTAGACCTTTCCAAGGCCACCAACGCCCCAATTGTATACGGCCCAAATACTACTGCAAGTTTCCCATTTATTTTAGCTACAGATGGTCAAGTATTTTCCATAGGTAATATTACCATTACTGCACTACACACACCAGGCCATACCTTAGAAAGTACCTGTTATTTATTAAAAGATGATGCTAAAAATAGCAAAGCTATTTTTACCGGCGATACCTTATTTGTTGGCGATGTAGGCAGGCCAGATTTGGCTCAGAAAACTAATGAACTATCCATGGAAGATTTGGCAGGAATGCTTTACGACAGTTTGCAACAGCATATTCATCCACTAGCCAATGATATAATAGTTTACCCAGCACACGGCCCCGGCAGTAGCTGTGGTAAAAATTTAGGCCCCAATACTTTTAGCACTATTGGCGAGGAAAAAGCAACTAACTATGCTTTACAGCCACAAACAAAAGAAGTATTTATAAAAGCCGTAACTGAGGGGTTAACCGCTCCACCAGCTTACTTCCCTATAAATGTGCAAATAAACAAGCAAGGCTACGAACCCATTGATGCTATTATTACAGCGGGTACCAACATGCTAAGCATTAATAACTTTAAGGAATATTTACGGCAAGATGATACCATATTAATTGACACTAGAAATGCCCAATTATTCATGGAAGGTTTTGTACCAACTGCCATTAGTATTGGCCTAGAAGGAAGGTTTGCCGAGTGGGCGGGCAATATGGTGTCTTTTACCCACAATATTCTTTTAGTTACCGAAGTGGGTAAAGAAGCAGAAAGTGTTACAAGGCTTGCCAGGGTAGGCTTTAGCAAGTTTTTAGGATGCTTACAAGGTGGCTTTCAAGCTTGGAAAGCTGCTAACGAACCCATTGATATGATTATTAACATTGAGGCCGATGAGTTTGCAATGGATATTCCTTTCGACGATAGAATGGTAATTATAGATGTACGTAAAGAAACTGAGTTTGCACACGGCCATGTAAAAGCAGCCCTTAATATGCCTTTAGAATCACTAACCGATCCTGGAACCCTTGCTGATATTGATGATGAGCACAATGTGTACTTACACTGTGCCGGTGGTTATAGAAGTGTAATTGCCGCCTCAATATTTAAAAAGCAAGGCCTGCACAACGTAAGAAATATAGAAGGTGGTTGGGGCAAAATTAAAGAGGTAGAAAAAATACCTATTGAGCAAGAAACCGCTGCACTTAACTAAAATAATTAGGGCGTTCCGCATACCCACAAAATACAGGTGGGTATGCGGCAGGCTTTACGCTTTTACTCCGCCACTAAGCCTAAGCTGCAATAGCCTCAGCGGGGTAACCGCTTCAATCCTTAACGCATAGTTGCTGTAATAAATTGCATGCATTTTGAAGCAATAAATTACTGCAAACCGGCATTTGCGATGAAGGGAAATTAGTACTCTGTATTAAATAATCTTTAATGCGTAAACGTTATTTGAATATAGCAAAAAGCCTATAGAACTATGAATGATAATACGACTATCAGCTATTTTAAAAGAAAGGTAGAGGCTGTATTTATCCGATTGAATAGAAGCCTACTTTGTTTCCTTCCCCACCAACCCCCTAAATGATTGGAACGTTTCTCAAGATTTATAACCGGTGGGTTTAACTTTAAGTATTTACTGCCTTTTCTTTTTATCAGATTTGGTGGGTTTAGTTATTTTTTTCACTTCTTGTTCAAAATCACTTACAAAGTTTTGGTCTTGTATAACCCTGAATTTTGCATACTCTTTTTCTACCAATTTCATTGCTACATCGTGGCTTACTTTTCCTGCATCTTTCAGTATTTGATATTCGTTGAATTGTAAGAAAGCATCTAACCTTGTTACCCAGTCTGCCATCTTCATTGGTATTTGTCTTTCGGCTTGCAGTTCGGCAAAATCCAAATACATTGTAACGATACGTTCCAACTCTTTGATTTCTTTTTCCTGCATATAGTTTTTTGCAGTACCTATATCGCCTTTTAATACTTTGCCAGTGGGTGCATTTTTCCAAGTAGTTAAACCCATATTGGGTTTACTGGCATCGGCTCTTTGTGCTATTAGTTCGGCTGCTGTTTTTCCTGTAATAGCCCAGTGCAATTTGTTTTGAACTGTTTTAAAAAAATGCTGTGTTATTTCTGCATCCTTATTGTAATCAATACTACACTGCTCGTATATGTCTGTAATTTTGAGGTAAAAGCGTCTTTCACTGGCTCTTATTTCCCTAATGCGTTCTAAGAGTTCATCAAAATAATCCTTGCCAAAGCGTTTGCCTTGTTTTAAGCGTTCATCATCTAATACAAAGCCTTTGATTATGAACTCTCTAAGAGTTTTGGTAGCCCAAATACGGAACTGGGTAGCATTGATGGAGTTTACCCTGTAGCCTACGGCTATAATGGCATCTAAGCTGTAATAAGAAGTTTTGTAGTTTTTGCCATCGGTGGCAGTTGTTTCCAAAATGGAAATAACTGAATTTTCGGCTAACTCGTTGGTTTCAAAAATATTGGTTAAGTGCTTGCTAATGGCTGGCACTTTTACCCCAAATAATTCTGCCATTGCCTTTTGCGTAAGCCAAAAGGTTTCGTTGTTAAAAACTACTTCTATTTTCACATAACCCGTTGGGGTGGTGTAAAATATGATGTCGTTATTTTGATTTTTCTCTGCCATAGATTTTAAAACTTTACAATTGTTTCTAATGGTAGATTGGTTGTTTTAATGAAAACTTCCTTTAAATAATTTTTATCCTTTTTACTATCTGATGTGCTGTATATTTTCTCATAAAAATCTTTCAAAGAAATCTGTTTATCCTCCGTTGCTTTTAAATCACCATCCTTATACATTAAGTATGTGGTTTTAACTCTTAACACACAAATTTCTTTGGATGGTTCTTTGTAAATTCTTAGGTTTTCTTTAAGTGTTATTTCAAACTTATATGTTTCAGGTTTCTTACTATCTACTAATTCAAAAACCAATACTGTGCCTTCTGGTAGTATGTGTTTTAGTTTTATTTTATTGAAATAGATTTTAAATATTTTGATACAGTCGTTTATTTCACTCTTAAACATTGGTGTATCATAATCATCGTGGCTACCAGAGTTTAGTAGGAACTTCCTGAATTTATCTAACTGATTGAAGTATTTATGCTGCAAATCATTCATCACAGAAAAATTCAAACAATGTTCTATCATACCACTTAAATCAAAATCTGAATAGTCTTCTGAAATTGTTTGCTTTTTTGAAAGAATTTTTTTGCAAAATTCCTCTCCTGCTTTTCTTAAATTATTTGCTGCTTCAGGCAAATTATTGCTTTTATAAAAATCATCGGCTTTTTCTAAATATGTCTTTGACGGCTTAATATGTGGTTTTGAATTGCCCAGCTCATCTTTTGTTTCGTACATTTCAATGTACTTCCAATTATCCTGTTCCAAAATATCTATCTTATGTTTTGCCATTTGGTAAAACATTCTATCGTGGGTAAGAATGATAATTTGGTAGTTGTCTATAAAATCTGCTGATAACAATAATTCCAAAACTTTTTCTCTGTTTCGCATATCAAGGCTAATAAGCAAATCATCCAAAATGATAAACTTTAAACAGTCTGCTTGTCGTTTTTCGGTAAGAATGGCTAACCTGATGGATATGGCTAATGCTGATAATTTGGCTTCGTTTAAAAATGAATGAGGCTTGTGTAAAGCATCTTTTTCATTTTCGTATTCAGGTATATTTATTCTTAAAACAAATGGAATGGGTCTGTAAGTAGTTTCACCTTTCTCGTAATATGCCTCTTTTTCTAATTCTAAATAAAAAGGAAATTCATAACCCAGTTGCTTAAAATGTATTGGTGCTTGAATGTTGATATACTCAATTAGCTTTTTTAAGCTGTCGTTGAAAGTTCTTACCAGTGTTTCAAATTCTTTCCATTCGTTGCTATTCTTGTAGGCTCTTATTTTACGTGGATTGGCACTTCTTACACTATCAACAATTTCGTGTCCTTGTTCTATTTGTTGCCAAATTTCAAAAGCATTACTAAACTCCTTTAATACACCGTTTCTTGTGATTTGAACTTTAGAAAATTGTACATACTTAAAAATATCTTCTACAAATACCCAAAACAAATCTATTGGGTCGGAATGCCTGAATGCTGAAATGCCAAGCAACATTTTGTAGTTAATAAAATCGGAAGCATAGTTGGCTGTTTTGGCTTCTACGTTTTTATTAATTGCTACATCTGTTTTAGAAATACGATAAGTTTTCTCTGATGTATCGGTTGTTTTAAGTTCAATAAAACTATTGTAATTGTCAGACCCTGCCGGGTCTTCTTTGGTATGAATATTTATTAAATTGTCTTTTAGCTTTATGGTTTTGCAGAAGTATTTTTTTATGTCGTCATCGTTTTCTTTTAGCGATGCTTCAAACAAGGTATAGAATGCCCAATATATAGAAGATTTGCCACTGCCATTTTCGCCATACAACAAAAGGTTGCTACTGTTCATAACAATAGGCTGCTCTTGCTGAAAGAACTTGAAATTATTTAGCTGTATGGATTTTATTCTATTCTTCATTGGTGGTTATTGCGTAGCTAAATTTATTTTTGAAATAATGTTAGGGCTTTTAATATCTACAATATTGATACGCTGTCTTACTTGATTATCGGGGGTTTGTAACCATAAATAAAACTTCTTTATTTCCTCTGCCTTTTCATTACCTGTTATTAAATTACCTATCTGTTTCGGGTTTATAAATTGTAATACATCTATACCCACTTCTTTCATATGCTTTTCAAAATACAATTCGTACACCATCATATTGAGGACATCTTCTATATGGGTGGCTAATCTTTCATTTGTTGTGTGAGTAAATATTTGCTCTGATTGCTTGTTATGCAGGTACAGTAAATAATCTATTAAAATTTCAAACGGTTTTTGCTCCCCATCAGTAGGATAATAAACTAATAGTGGTTCAAGTGCCTGAACACTAATAATCAAATCACCCATCCCAGTTTTTGGTGCTGTTTCAAATAATTGATATTGACACAATTTTGAGTTGAGTAGGGCAGTTAAATATTTTATCTTTTCGCCAGTAGCAATACAAGTGCTATCTAAGCAGTATATTTCTTTATCAGAATAAGAAAAACGAAGTTTAGAGCCAATGCGTTTCCAGATTATTTTTTCTTTTGAGAGTTCTTTATAATAACCAATTTGGTCTTGTGTTTCAAACCATTCATTTCCAGTCTTCTTTCTTGTTTTCTCGGTTTCACCATTAGCATTAATAAAAGCTTCGCCAGTCTGATTAAGTTTAGGTTGAAAAGTTTCTAAATATGATTTTACAGCTTTGTATTTTGTAATATCAACATTTAAAGCAGGGAATGTAGAAATGATATAATCTCCATCCCATTGCGTAAAATACTTTTCAACCTCCCTTCCTCTTAAAATAGGTTTAATAATCTCCTCGCTTTTTGCATCTTGTTTTATCAATTCCTTTTTCTTCTCTTCATCAATGATAAATGCCTCATTAAAGCCAGTCTTTATTCCAAAGTTAATTTTCACATTCCATTCACTTAAAGGCTTTCCCTTTTCTTTAATTGCTTGTTTAATTTCTTGTGCTGCAACATCTAATATCGTCCAAGCATCCTCGTTAATATAAGACATTGGCATAAAAACAAGGGTGTTCAAATTTTCCGTTTCCTCTTTATTTAAAACCACGGTGCCTAATAATTCATTTCTATTTTCACAATTTTGAGCAATTAAAATGTTGGTATCTACTATTGCATTTTCAAATGCACCTGGCCCTAATGCAATAAGCTTTAAAGGATTTTTTGTAAGAAATAATTTACGCAAAGATTTTCCATAATTTGCTTTCATCCACTGGCTGGAAGTGATGAAAGTGTGTATTCCATTTTTCTTTAAAATTTTAAAACCCAACTCATAAAAAATAGCATATAAATCTCCTGTTCTTTCAAAAGTTTTATAACCCGCACTTTTTAATAATTCAGAGAGTTTACCACTATCCTTTTGCATTTGAACATAAGGCGGATTTCCAATAACAATATCAAAGCCATCTTTTACACCAAACATCCACCAAGCATCAAACCAAGTGCAACTCGTATCTTCAAAAGGGCTAAATTCTAATAAGCGTTGGTACACATCTGCATCTTCTTTACTTACCCATTCTTTGGCGGTAGTTAATAGTTTTTTTTGCAGGCTGGTAAATTTGGTTTCCAACGCTGTTTTTTCATCCATACTGGCATTAAAATAATCGTGGCGTACCTGGGCTAAACCATCGGCTATTTCTTTTGTGCCACCCATATCCAGGTTTTTTATTTTGCCTAATGGTATCAGGGTATTGGCACAAACAATTTTAAAACTTAGGTTGGGCAATGGTTGTGGTTCGTTTTCTTCTACTACTAAACTCAACCAAAAACGCAACCTTGCTATGTCCACCGCACCTGCATCAATATCTACTCCGTAAATACTTTCTTCTATGATGTGTTTTTTTATTTGAGCATCGGTAGTGCCTTTTTTAAATCCTTTGAGTTCTTGTAAATATATTTGAGCATTGAAGATTTCCTGCAACAAGCCCATAGGGAAAGCCCCTGAACCAATGGCAGGGTCGCAAATTTTTACCTGCTCCAGAGCATCTATTATTTTAAAAGCATTCTTTTCTGCAAAAACTATTTCTTCTTTTGAAAGTTCCTGCTGCTGAATGATTTTTTTGATGGTTTCTTTGCCTGTTTGGTTATCTGCAATGTTTAACTCATCACTTGCTATTAAGTATACTTTCAGGCTTTCCCTGCACATATAATGTACTATCTCCTTTGGCGTATAGAAAGCTCCTTTGTCTTTGTTATCCTCCAACAAGTTTTCAAAAATATGGCCCAACATTTCGGGGTCAACGGCTACTGTGTGTTCATCAGGTGCATCTTCGTATATGGTGAAGTTGAAATTATTAAAGGTGTTAAACAGATTTTCAAATATTTCTGTTGGCATAGCCAACTTATTAAATTTTCTATCGTGGCTATCGTCAAACAAACCACCATTTAAGTATGGAAAACGAAGTGTGTTTGTTTCTTTTTCTGATGCTGTATTGTTTAAGGTTTTAAAAAATAAAGGCACAAGCTCCTGCGAATAAAAATCATCTTTGTGTTTTGAATTTTTGAATAAGTCAAACAAATAATCCTGATTGCCTTCGCCCCATTTTTTGCCTTGTGCTACTGCCAACCAACCTTTCTTTTGAATGAAATATAAGAACACAATACGCCCCATCATTCGTTTGCAAAAATCACGGGCTTGCTTTTCATCATTACCAAATAAATTTCTTAACTGAAAATTTGCAGGATGTATTACTGTTTCAACAAACTTGTTGCCTTTTTTCACATACCGTTTACCAGTAATAAACTCTACAAAATCCTCATAAGATTTTTTATACTCGTTGAAAAAATCTTTACTTAATTTTTCTACAGAGAATGCCTCTTCAAAATCATTTAAAGTAAGGAATTGAAATATATTGCCCTGTTGCTTTTGAATGAGCTTGTCAAAGCGAATTGCTGCTGTAAGTGCCTTTTCGTTATTGCCAAATAAGTAAGTATAACGCTTGGGTGCTGTTTCTTTATCTTCAATTGTATCTGTTTCTTTGTTCTTTACTTTACGCTTGCTGATATAACTAAAACGCCATTTATCGCCTTGCACAAAAACCACCATTGCACCGGCTACCTGTTGCGTTATGTTTTTAATGAGGTTTCTTAATCCTACACGGTTACGGGTTAGTTTTACATTATCGTTTAACTGAACTTCAAAGATGCCAATTTTTGTATATTCGTTTACTTCATAATTACCCAGTGAATAGCATTTTTTGCTAATGGTTTTATCCATTAACTCAATGCTGTGTGCATCGCCAAATAATTTGCCATTGGTAAAATGGCTTTGTAAAAAAACTTTCCACTCCTTTTGGTTATAAGGACTTTCGAGCAGTTGTCGTATTTCTGTTATTGTCATTGTTAGTTCCTGTTATTAAACAAAGGTTTCTGAAATAATTATTTTGGGCTCTAATGGCGTAGCATCTTTTTTTACTGTACGCTTTATTTTAGAAGTGTATTTTTTTGCTAATGCAATAAGCTCTAATTCCAACTTGTTTGCATTGGGTTCATTACGCAACTTGTACACTTCGTTTGTTAGGTTGGCATAAGTACCGTTTTTAAGCAACGGCAATAAATTTATAGCAGCCTGTTTGCTTTCCTCTGTGCTTAATGTATCGGCTAACCAATTGCTTAATCGTACTACTGATGTTTGCGTTCTTACATCGCTTGTATCGTCTTTACCACCTACCATTTCAGGGGTTGTAATATCTTTTTCAAACTGGTTAAGGATATGGTTGATATGCTGGTAATGTATTTCAGGAATTGGCAAAATGCCCTCTTCGGTTTTCTTGGCTTCAAATACTTTTACTGCTTTTTCAAAAGGTAATGGATAAGACTTGTTTTGGGTGTGCAAGTAAATATTTTTGTAATCACCATTTTTTACAAACGCAATACTTTGTTCGTTTCCACTTCCATCACGAATACAGCGAATTTTTAAAGGCATTTTTTTGATGGCGGTAAAATGCTCTTCGTTTTGTTCTTTGAACTTGCGAAGCCATTCCAAATACTCTGTCCTTATATCCTTATCCTCTTCTTTTTCCTCAAACATTCGGAACTGGTCTATTATTTCATCCAGTGTATAAATCTTATTGTCTTCCCCAAAAGTGCTGTGGCTACTTTGCAGTTTGGCTAATGATTTTTGCCTTAAATTAATTCTATCATCGCCTTGCTCTGATGGGTAGAAATTGTAATTGTAAATAGAATGTGCTTTTGAACCAATACGATTGATACGACCTAAACGCTGTATTAATTTAGTTGGGTTCCAGGGTGTATCATAGTTCACAATTACATTAGCTCTGTGCAGGTTTATACCTTCAGCCAATACATCGGTAGTGAGTATTATATCAAAGTCGTTTTTAAAATTTCCTTCATAGTTGGCATCAAAGTTTTCACGGATGGTTTCAAACTCCTTGTTTCGATTTTCGGATGTAATGCTTAATACTTTGTAATTGGTTTCTTTTTTAAGCCTATCAGTAAGGTAATATAGGGTATCGGCACTTTCTGTAAATATTACCAGTTTGCCCAGTTCGTTTTTTGTGCTATCAAAATATTCTGTTTTAAACAAGTCAATAAACACATTCCATTTAGGGTCATTGTGGTCTTCAATGGCTTGCCATTTTTCGTTTAAAATAGACAAATGCTCATAGTCTTTTTTCAGCCCTTCAATAAATCCCTTTTTGAAATCTGTTTGTTTGAACTTTTTGTTCTTGGGTTTATCATCGTCAATTTTGAATATCTCAATTTCAATTTCTTCATCTGTATAACCCTTATTCAGCAAGTCGGTAATATCCAAATCGGGTGCAATAAAAACATTATCCCTTTCGTACATTTCTATCATTTGCAAGGTTGATGATGTAATCTTGCTTAGTGATTTTTTAAAGGCATAAAAGCTACTTTCCAGCCGTTTAATTAACTGGGTTTGCATAATGAATGCTAATGACCTTGAAATGGTTTGTGCATTCTGATAAGTACCTGCATTGGCTTCATCCGTTAAATAGGCAATAGCTTGATAGCGGAAAAAATCAACTCGGTTTTTATCAATAATAGCGTTGGCTGTATCAATAAATAATTCTGCCAACTGGTGCGTTAATTCATATTGATTTGCGAAAGGGTCGGCAACTTTAGGAAATATAATGCCTTGCTCTATTAAATCCTTTGCATAGCGTTCATTTCGTCTTAAATCTGTTCTTGTTCTGCGGATGGTAATGTCCTTAATAACCTTATCTCTTATATCTGTAAATATTTCCTGTATAGCGTTTAGGTCTAATGGGGTTTGCTGTATAAGGGTTTTGTATCGTACAATATGAGGATAAAAATATTTTTGCAGATTGGGTTCACTCAAACCACTATTTCTGATGTCTTGAAATAATGAAATGAGGTAATAAATATCTTCGGGTTTGTTGTTTAATGGTGTTGCAGAAATTAATACTACTCTTTTTTCAAAACCTTCAATGTTTCCTATATTCTCTCTGCCACTCTTACAAATGATTTGCAAGTTTTGAAACTGTTGGCTTCGGTGGTTACGGAATTTATGGGCTTCATCCACTAATATTAAATCGTAGCGTTCTTTATCGCTGTAATTGTGGTCGCCCTCCACAATTTTATTCAAACTGCCGTTGGCAATAAAATGACATTTCTCGTCAATTCTAAATTCTTTAAAAGTGCTTTTCCAGTTCTTTTCTAAAGTAGGTGGATAGACCACCAACACTTTAGTTTTAGGACCATTATTGATAATGAATTTCTTTGCCAACAAAGCTGCCATTACTGTTTTACCAGTACCTACTACATCAGCCAAAAAGAAACCATTGTATTTAAGCAATAATTCATACCCCTGATTTACTGCATCTACCTGATAGCTTAATTTTTTAAACTTCTTTAGTGGAATATCGCTAATACTGTCGGGGTCGTACTCTATGTTTTTTCCGAAAAATTCTATTAGAAATTTTACATACAATTCAAAGGGTGTAGGGGTTGCTTCTAAATATGTTTTCTTAATTAATGCCGGTGCATCTACTGGAAGTATTGGGGTGCTTTGCAACCACAATTTTTCAAACTCTGTATCTGCAAACATTACATTCTCATAATCCCTCAACTCAATATTCATTTCGTAATTATGTTCTACATCTTCTAAGCCTAAACCCTGTGCAGAAAGATTGGAAGAACCCATAATGACCATACCATTAGGGTTATGTTCATTGAAATTTGGAGAAAGGAAAATATAAAATTTAGAGTGTAGTTTTTTTGAATTGTGTGCCCTTATTTCTATTCTGCCCGAAGCAATATCATCTATCAATTGTAAAATACCTTCTTCAATGTTTTTACCATACTTAGCATTTATTATATCATCTTGTATGCTTTCAATAAAACTTTGTTTGGTGTCCTTAGCATTGGAGTTGAATAACAAACCTTGCTTTTGTGCTAATGCAATAAATGGGTCAACATTAATTCCTGCAATGATTTTTACTTTTAAATCAGCAGGGAAATGTTTGCGAATAGCAAAATACCCAGAGGCTCTAAAATAACCTATTACCGATTTGAAGTACTCAATGTTTTGCATATGCTCAAACACACCTACAAATTTTTTATAGAGAGTATTTTCACCCTGATTTGTAAAAAAGTTTGATGCCATTACTTTGCTTTCTTTATTTTTTTAGATACTGATTTTAATGCTTCATCTGCCATTGGTTCGCCTTGTACCATATTATACAACTGGTCGGCAAGCCAAAGGGTTTGCAATTCTTCTACATCAGCTTTGAGTATTTGGGCTAATAATGGTATTTGCTCTTTCTTTAATTGCCTATCGCCTCGTTCTACTTTGCTAATAATAGAAGTGTCCACATCCAACTGGGAAGCAAGCTGCCGCAGCAACAAATTTTGCTTCGTTCTTAGTTCTCTTACACGTTCACCAAACTGTGTTACCATTATAATAATATTGTCTTGACAAATATTGGCAAATATAACAGAATAAGTGACGCCGTTATCTGTGCTCTTACTAAAATTTGGCTCTTTAGTTTTTGCCAAGTGCAGCCTTGTGTTTCGTCCAAAACCAAATATGCCGTTTGTGCGGCACGTAAATAGAAATTTAAAAAAATGCTGTGCACTTTTTCTATCTTTCTTGCTACATGTCCTAATAGCAAAACACGCCAGTTTGAAAGTCTTCCCACTTGGTCAATATGGGTCTTTATGTCGAATCCATTTTTTGTCATTGTCTTGCTGTATCGCCTGTCTTTTTAGCATTTTTCCCAACCAGCAAATAAATACCCTTATTTTTACAATCTTTTAACTTATCATCGTTTACCCATCATTTTTTGCTTTCATTACTCAGCCTTGACTTTCGATAAATACATTTTTTTCCTTGCTATATCTTTTTCAATAATTATTTGTAATTATATCATGCAATATTTTTCTACTGCCACCATACAGCATTGGGAGCGTTTCTACAGAGCCAATTTTATTAATACCATCACAGGTTATAAGTCTGCAAGCCTTATCGGTACCGTTAATGCACAAGGGCAGCCCAACTTAGCCATTTTTAGCAATATTGTGCATCTCGGTGCTGATCCTGCATTGGTTGGTTTTGTTAATAGGCCGCTAGCCGCGGCCCCACATACTATTAGTAATATTCAGGCTACAAAGGCTTATACAATTAATCATATACACCCCTCATTTTTAGCACAAGCACACCAAACAAGTGCTAAGTATGCTGCCGATGTAAATGAGTTTGCAGCAGTAGGCCTAACTGAAGAATATATGCCAAATATTACTGCACCATTTGTACAAGAAAGTAAAGTGAAATACGCATTAGAATTGGTAGAAGTTATACCCATAACTTACAACAATACATTTTTTGTTATTGGCAAAGTAACCGATGCTTTTGTTGCCGATAATTTACTACAGCCCGATGGCTTTATTAACCTTCAAGCTGCTGAAACGGTTACTAGCCTTGGGTTAGATGCTTATTATGCCACAAATTTTATAGATCGTTTGCCTTATGCCAAACCTTAAGTTTTACCTAGCTTACCACCCTAAGTTCATTCCACCTAGTAGTGTATTTGGGGCTATGGAAGTTCTTCTGCATTTTCCAATCACGGGTGGTTCCGCTTGCTGCATACTTTAGCACATCATCTCTTTGAGAGAAATTAATATTATCTATCAGCTGCATCAGTATCTTATTTTTATTAGTGGTGGGCGTTGCAAATAGGTTGCCTTGTATAGAAGCATCTGGTACTAAGCCGCTAAGTATTACCCCTGCTTTTTTATAAATGCCCCCTTCTTCAAATAATTGACTCACCATTGCTACGGCGGGTTTTATAAGTTCATGTGTTATGTTGGTAGCTAATGGTAGTATAGTGCCAGTGCTTAGCGTTTTTCCGTGCCTAAATCTACCACCTGTATGGTTTTCTTTTTTTATTACAAATATGTGTATTATGCTTGCTGCACTTTGCTGCCGCCGCAGCTTTTCGGCGGCCCTGGTTATATAGGTGGCTATTGCCTCTTCAATACTTACTTTCTTAGTTACCGCTTCGCCAAACATGCGGGTAGTGGCAATCATTTTTTTATCTACCAACGGATCTTTTAGGGCAATGCAGGGCGTGCCTTGTAGCTCACTCAATAGTCTGGTGCCTACTACGCCGCCTAAATGTGTTTTTGCCCAAGTAATACTCATTTGCTTTAGCTGAAATGCAGTTTTTATGCCTAGTTGCTGCAGTTTTAAAGCATACTGGCCGCCAATACCCCATATAGCTGCTACTTGTGTGTTTTGCAGCGCTTCTACCTCTTTTTCGGGGTTATCTAACACCATAATGCATCCAGATGCCTCTTTATCTTTTTTTGCTAGTCGGTTGGCTATTTTACTTAGTACTTTCGTTTTTCCTACACCAATAGATACTTTTATGCCCGTCCACGTTTCTACTCTATCTTTTAAGTAAGTGCAAAAATGTTGTAACTGCTCTATCGGTATATGAGCAAGGTTTAAGAAGCATTCATCTACGGAGTATATTTCTACACAGCTCTCAGGCAGTAGGGTTTTAATAGTTTGCATTACCCTATGGCTCATATCGCCATAAAGGTTGTAGTTAGATGAAAAAATTGCTACACCATGTTCTTCAATAAGTGGTTTGGCTTGAAAGTAGGGGCCAGCCATACCCACGCCAATGGCTTTTGCTTTATCGTTTCGGGCAATAATGCAGCCGTCGTTATTGCTAAGTACTGCTATTGGTTTTGTCCAAATATCTGGCCTAAAAACGGATTCGCAACTGCAGTAAAAGCTATTACAATCTACTATTGCTATCATATTATTGGTAGGGGTGTTATACAGCATGAATTACGTAGGTTACTACACCCCAAATGCTAAATTCGGCGTAGGCATCTAGTTGTACAGTAGCCATTTTAGGATGTTCTGGTACAAGCCTAGTACTATTTGCTTCTTGAAAGTATCGGCGTACCAACATTTCGCCATTTAGCGTAGCTATAATAATTTTTCCGTGTGCTTTTTTTATGCTTCTATCTGCAATTAGTACATCGCCGCTATGTATGCCAGCGCCTAGCATAGCATCGCCGTTCATTCTAAAAAAGTAGGTAGCAGGTTTGTTTTGTATCAATACTTCGTTAAGGTCAATCCCTCTTTCTGAATAGTCATCGGCTGCTGCACCAAAGCCTGTGGCATTGGCTGTTTGTACATTCCATTGAGAAAATTCTTTGGTGCCTTTGTAAGCACTAGCATACATGGTTTCGGAGTGCATAATAGTAAATTTATTAGCAAATTTTACTAAAAATTTTAGTATTATGTAAAAATGTTTAATGCTTATTTATGCACATTGATGTGATGGCATACAATGCGGCTCTTTTTCTTAAAACTAGGTGAAAACAGTAATTATTGGCTTTAAGAAAAAAAATAACTTAAGGGTAATATTAGTTGGCTACTACGGTTAATGTTGCAATAACTTTGTCATTATTTTTTAAAATTAATTGGTTATTGATAACGGTGTAGCCGGTAACTTTCTCTAAAGCAGAAAAAATAGCCCTTTCGTTAATAGTATTGGGGCAAGCCATTAAGGTACTGGCAAGTGGCCCAAAGCTTAGCTTTCCGTTGTTCTTATCTGTTTCTATTAATACCATGCCGCCAAAAAAATTATTGCAAGTACCTTTTCCGAATACTTTACTAGCTTTTTTATCTAAGGTTAGTGTGGCTTTTGTACCGGTTAAATCAATAAGTGCATCGTTAACCATTACATTCACAAATACATATTTATCAAGCATAGCAGTATATTTTTTAGTGGTGTCTTTTATTTGCTTAATAATTTTCACCAATTGCCATTCAATAGCGCTGGCATCAGCAGCTGTATTAGCTAGCTTTTTTTCTTTTATAAGTAAAGTGTAAAAATTGCCCTCTTTGTAAGTAAAGTTTTTAATGCTTCCATACCAATTTTTCCAACTAGTAGCGGTTGCTTTTTCTTTGTATTGGAAGCATTTCATGGGGGCAGCACCCACACAATCGGCTTTCTTGCTATTTATAAATATTGTTTTTGTTTGTGCTGATAAAAGGGTTACTACTAAAACGGCGGTTAATAAACTTAATAGTTTTTTCATGCTATGTATTTGTTTGTGAGTAGATGAAAGTATGCCATACATTCAACACCAAATTTCTGTAAAAACTTGTTAAATAGGCTAAAAACTAGCTTTCCTTTTCACCCCTCATTCTGCATGGCATAAGCTATATTTGCAGCCATAAAAGAATTTGTTGCATGACTATTTCGTACAATTGGCTTAGCGAGTATTTACCTGAAATAATAGATGTAGAACGGCTTTCTAAAATATTAACTTCTATTGGGCTAGAGGTTGAAAGCGTTGAAGCGTATGAAAATGTGAAAGGAGGATTAAAAGGATTATTAATTGGTGAGGTAATTACTTGCGAACAGCACCCAAATGCCGACAAATTAAAAATAACAACAGTAAATATTGGCTTAGAGGCGCCCATACAAGTAGTATGTGGTGCAGCTAATGTAGCAACGGGGCAAAAAGTGGTAGTAGCTACTGTAGGTGCAACCATTTACCCAACAGTAGGCGAGCCATTAACCATGAAGGTGGCTAAAATACGTGGCGTTGAGAGTTTTGGAATGATATGTGCCGAAGATGAAATAGGACTTGGTACTAGCCACGAAGGCATTTTAGTATTGCCCAACGAGGCAGTAGTAGGTACAGATGCAGCTACTTATTTTAAATTATATCAAGACTGGATATTTGAAATAGGCCTTACCCCTAACCGTATGGATGCAATGAGCCATATTGGTGTTGCTAAAGATGTATGTGCTTACTTATCGCATCATAATAATAAAGATACTAGAGTAAAATTGCCTAGTACCAATAGCTTTAAAGTAGATAAGTTAGCTGTGTCGCCAATAACTGTAAGCGTAGCAGCAGCAGATGCTTGCCTGCGTTATGCAGGCGTATGCATAGAAGGTGTTGAAGTAAAGCAGTCGCCACAATGGCTAATTAATAAACTTACTGCTATTGGCGTAAGAAGCATTAACAACATTGTAGATATAACTAATTATATTTTACACGAATTCGGGCAGCCACTTCATGCATTTAATATGAAGGAGATTGCTGGCAACCAAGTTATTGTAAGGGCAGCAACCAATGATGAGCCTTTTCTTACATTAGATGGTAAACTTCGAAAATTGCACAGCAGTAACCTAGTAATTGCCGATACTGAAAAGCCCATGTGTATTGCTGGGGTATTTGGTGGGCAGCATAGTGGTGTTACCAATGCAACTACAAGTATATTTCTTGAAAGTGCATGCTTTTTCCCAACAAGTGTTCGGGTAACTTCTGTACAGCACAGTTTACGTACTGATGCTGCTACGCGTTTTGAAAAAGGGGTAGATATCTCCACAACCGTTCAAGCACTTAAAAGGGCTGCATTATTAATAAAAGAATTGGCTGGTGGCGAAATTGTTGGTGACCTAATAGACATTTACCCCACACCAAAAACAAAAGTAGAAGTAGCTTTAAAAAATCATTATTTAAAAAAACTTAGTGGTAAGAATTATCATGCCGATGCGGTAAAAAGAATTTTAACTGCTTTAGGTTTTGAAATTATAAAAGAAGGCTTAGATGAGCTAAGGGTTGCAGTACCATTTTCAAAGCCAGATATTATGCTGCAAGCAGATATTGTAGAGGAAATTTTGCGTATTGACGGGTTAGATAATATAGAAATTCCACAAAATATTAATCTTTCCCCAGCAAAAGAAACCGTGCATTTTAAAGATGCACTTAAAGAAAAAGTAGCGAATTATTTAGTGGGGCTTGGCTTTTCAGAAATACTAACTAATTCTATAACCAACAGCAAGTATTTTTCAAATGAGGTATTGGCCACAACCGTAAAAATGAAAAATAATTTAAGTGTTGAGTTAGATGTGTTACGCCCATCTATGCTACCAACAGGTCTTGAAATTATTAGCCATAATATCAATAGAAAAAATACTGATTTACAACTTTTTGAACTAGGTAAGGCATACACTGTTTCCGCACAAGGCACTTATACAGAGGCAGAGCAAATATGCATTTACATAACTGGTAATAAGCTGCAAGCTAATTGGCAGCAGGCAGCTACCAATTTTTCATTAATTGATGCTAAGGGTTTGGCCCAGTCCGTTTTAACCTTGTTAGGTATAGCCAACCATCAATTTATTGCTATAGATAACCAATATTTTAGCATACAAATGGGTGAGCAAGCGATAGGTTTAGTACAAGCAGTTTCAGCTACAACGCTTAGTACCTTTAGCATAAAGCAACCAGTATTTTATATTGAGTTGGCAGTAGATATTGTTGAAAAATTAGCCAAGGCAAATAAAATACAGTTTAAAGAAGTACCAAAATTCCCTGCTGTTCAGCGTGATCTTGCCTTGGTGCTACACCGCAATATTGCATTTGCACAAGTGCAACAAGTAATAGATAGTGTTAAGCTACCCAAGCTAATAAAATCAAAACTATTTGATGTATTTGAAGGAGAAAAGCTAGGAGAAGCCAAAAAGTCCATGGCAATAAACTTTACTTTTTTAGATGCAGAAAAAACAATGACTGACAAGGAAATAGATGCAATGATGCTAAAACTTATTACAAGTTTCGAGAAAGAATTGCATGCCGAAATTAGAAAATAACTAAATGACAGAACAAGCAGTACAATTATCACTACAAGCTTTACAGGCACAAACCCAAAAGTTATTGCAGCAGTATAAGCAATTACAATTGCTGTATACTCGTTCGCAAGCAACATCATTGCAGTTGCAAGATACTTTATTGGCTAAAGAAGCAACAATTGCTCAACTGCAACAAAAAATTGATGCATTACAATTAAATACTACAAACTGGACTGATACGGAAAAAAAAGCATTAGAGCTACGAATAAACGGTTATTTAAAAAATATTGATGCTTGTATTAACCTTTTAAATACTTAATAAATGCAAGATTTAATACCGATAAATTTAGTAGTGGGTGATAGAACGTACCGGTTAAGAGTGGAGCCAGCTGATGAAGAATTGGTAAGAAAGGCAATTAAAACCATTAATGAAAAAGTAATAGAATATAAAACAAGCTTTGCCGGAAAGGATATGCAAGACTATATTGCTATGGTACTACTGTGGTACGCTACCGAGCATAAAAAAATGGCGAGTAACACTTTAGATTTATCATTAATTGATACACAATTACAACAGCTAGCGGCACAAATACAAGAAACCATCAAATAGGTACATAAAAAAAGCCTCAATCTGCAGGACCGAAGCTGTGTTTTCTTTAGAGAATCTATAGGAATAAAACGGGCTTTCGTAAGAATATTTGCAAAGTATGTGCCAGTAACAAATTCATTCGTAAAGTATTGAATATCAGTACTATAGTTTTATCTACGCTTACTCTATTCTCTTTTTGGGAAAAATCAGGTTCTTTTTTGGTAAATCTGGTATTCGTTAGTTCTTATCCCTTATTCTAGCGTTTATTGCAATGCTTTAGCTATCTTCGCAACTACCAAAAAATGCAGTTTACCATATATACATTAATATTTAATACATAACAAACATGGGTTCAATAGGATTGGCAATTATCATTGGCGCTGTGGCACTAGCCATCGGAATATTTTTAGGAAAGTTAATTTTTGCGAAAAATACGCAGCAACAAGTAGATGAGGCAACCGCAAAAGCACAAATAATTATAAAAGAAGCGGAATTAAAGGCTGAAACTCTTAAAAAAGAAAAACAGCTTGAGGCAAAAGAACGTTTCGTTCAACTTAAATCTGAACACGAAAAAGAAGTAATAGAAAGAAATAGAAAAGTAATAGAGGGCGAAAATAGAATTAAGCAAAAAGAAACTTCCCTAACCCAAAAAGAAGCTACACTTGATAAGCAGTTGAAAGATAATGAAGCAGTAAAAGACAATTTAAATAAGCAAATTGAAATTGTAGCAGCTAAAAGAACAGAACTAGAAAAGCACCAAGAAGAGCATATAAAAAGATTAGAAAAGGTAGCAGGGCTAACGGCAGAAGATGCTAAAAACCAACTGATAGAAATGGTTAGGGCCGAAGCCAATAATAAAGCATTGGGATTGCAACAAGAAATTATTGAAGATGCTAAGCAAAAAGCTAATAAAGAAGCCCGTAAAATAGTAATACAAACCATACAGCGAACTGCTGCTGAACAAACTATCGAAAACACAGTTACGGTGTTTAACCTTGAAACAGATGAAATTAAGGGGCAAATTATTGGTAGAGAAGGGCGAAATATTAGAGCAATAGAAGCTGCTACAGGGGTTGATTTAATTGTAGATGATACTCCCGAAGCTATTGTGCTTTCCTCTTTTGACCCGCTGCGTAGAGAAATTGCCCGATTGAGCCTGCAAAGGTTAGTGGCAGATGGTCGTATTCACCCAGCACGTATTGAAGAAGTAGTAGAAAAAACTCGTAGACAAATAGAAGAACAAGTAATGGAAATTGGTGAGCGTACGGCTATGGAGCTGGGCGTTCATGGATTACACAAAGAACTTGTAAGAATGGTAGGAAGAATGCGTTTCCGCAGCTCCTACGGACAAAACTTATTAATGCATAGCCGAGAAACTGCTAACCTTTGCGGTATTATGGCTGCTGAACTTGGCTTAAACCCTAAGTTGGCAAAAAGAGCTGGCTTATTGCATGATATTGGTAAAGTACCTGATGAAGAAACTGAATTAAGCCACGCTTTATTAGGAGCAAAACTTGCAGAAAAGTATGGTGAAAACCCTGCAGTGGTTAATGCCATTGGCGCTCACCACGATGAAATGGAAATGCAATATGTAATTTCTCCAATTATTCAAGCATGCGATGCCATTAGTGGCGCTAGACCTGGTGCAAGAAGGGAGATAATGCAGCAATACATACAAAGAATTAAAGATTTAGAAAGCCTTGCAAGTGCTTACCAAGGCGTTGAAAAAGCGTATGCTATACAAGCCGGTAGAGAACTTAGGGTTATTGTAGAAGCAGATAAAGTAACAGATGGCGAAAGCGATACCCTAAGCTTTGAGATAGCTCAAAAAATTCAAACAGATATGGTGTATCCAGGGCAAATTAAGGTTACGGTAATTAGAGAAAAAAGAGCGGTAAATATTGCTCGATAATTTAATGATAAGTCATTTATTTTCTATCCTCATTTGCTTACGTAAATGAGGATTTTTTTTGAGTTAAATAATCATCAATTTAAATAGGAAACTGCTATAACGCTTTGCCAGTAAGCATTGTAGTAAAAAGGTAAGCTGTTAATTTTTTTGTAACTAATAATTCTATAACAAACAATAAAAACGGGTTGCTGTAATTATGCAAGCATAAAATTTAAACCAAATACACCTATTTTTCATGAAACATTTTTTAGGAATCGTTTTATTGCTTTCTTCATTTTACAGCAGCTTTTCTCAGTCGTTAATTGTTGGTATTCCCAGTGCAGATGTTGCTGAAAAACATCATTTAGAATTTACCCACGAATCTCAAATTGGGCTACAATCAAGGCCTTACAAATGGAATAGCTTTAACTTTCTTTGCTACGGATTGGGCAATAATGCCGAGCTTACTGTAACCCTTAATAACCTTAATAACGACGGATCAACCAATGCGGCAATTGGTTTTGGTGCAAAAAAGGTGTTTCCTATTTTTAAAAGCAATAATAAGTGGGAACATAAGCTAACGGCCGGTTCTAATATATTATATGGTAAGCAGTCTGGTAATATTGGTTTTTGGAGTTACGGGCACTACAGTTTTAGGGTTCCCGCCACTAAAACAAGGCTTACCGCTGGTGTTAATTATGGTCAGTCGCAAACCTTTGGTTTTAAATCGGTGATGCAAAACAACCAAGTTACGCTTACTGGTAGAAAGTTGGGGAGCTTTATTGGCGGCATTGAACAACCATTGTATAAAAATATTAGCCTAATTGCCGATTGGTATAGCGGCACTCATGATTTGGCGGCCTTTATACCAGCCTTACAAATTGATGTTAAGCACCATGTATTTATTGTTGGCTATAAAATTCCTAATAATGCTGCAAGCGGAAATAGGGCATTAATTGTTGAGTTTATGCTTAATTTACCTACACGTAAGCGGTAAGTATAGGTTAGTGAGTAATGCAACAGCTATTTGAAATAGGTCTATTGTATACGAATAACTTTATTGCTTAGAAGTATTGTTTACATAAAATAATTTCCCATTATTGGAATATTCTTGTTCCTTTCTGTGTTAAAATTATATCCCAATCAGACATTTACAGTATAAAATATTTACCTAATATAGTTCCTGAAAGCCAAAGCAGTATTGATTTTTAGCTAAATTAGTTGCAACAAATCATTTTATTATTTATGTATTAGATATTTTTAGGAAATCCAAATTTTCCAAAAATTGGAATATTTAGTTGAAATTACATTCAACGAAATAATCCGACATCTCTAATACTAAGCTTATGCGACTCCATATTAAATGGTTTTATAAGTTGGCTTTATTGATTTTACCCTTAATGCTGCTAATTACAGTTGTAAAGGCACAATCAATCTCCTTCGATACAACTAACTTCAGTACTTCAGGCTACGGACGCAATTCTAATATTGCTGGTCTTTTTAGGGTAAATGGTTGCTTAGATTCTAACAACCGTTTTATTATGCTATTAAGTGATAAGTATGGTAATTTCTCTAATAATTCTATAACTATTGGCATTGTATATAGTACTTATGCCACGTTTGTAAACGGTACAATACCCGATACTGTTAGTGCGGGGCTTAACTACAGAATAAGAATAAAAGCTACTAACCCTGTGGCAGAGGCTACTAGCCCATATTTTCAAATTAAAGATTGGGGTAACCTAAAAGCAAAAACCTCACCCGTATCAAATGCAAGATTATTACTAACTGATTATGCTTATGGTTACTGCTCAAGCCCAAGTTTGGTACAGAATTTAATGTTAATAGATTCATCTACAAGCGGGGCTGCTGTGCAAGCAACGCTTAAAAATGATTTTACCAACACCAATATAACTACTTATAACTACGCAGCAGGCGCTACACAATCGGTACAGTTAGATAGATATTATTATACTTACTACACCCTTGTACAAAAAGATGGTATTGTTAGCACAAAAGCATATGCACTAATTAATTCTAGAAATAGAATAACCCTAGGGGTTGATGGTGAGCAAACTGGCTGCTTGCCCAAAGAGTTAGAATTTCAAATTGGAATTGACGGTCAGTTTGGTGGTATAAGCGAAAACTACCCAGGAAGTAGGTATGCAGTTAACTGGGGTGATTTAAACACAACATATTACAGCTTTTGCCAGTTAATGGGCGTTAATGGATTAATAAAGCACAAATATTTTAATACTAGTTGCACACTACCAAATGTATCGTACAACATTACCGTTACCATATTACAACCTTGGTTAAATGCTGTAGTATGCGATAGGCCGCAAGTAACCACTAAAGCTAAAATATCTAAAAGCCCATTATCATTTTTTACATTGCCAGATAGTGCCTGTATTAATACGCCAGTACAGGCTATGAATATTAGTGATGCTGGCCAGCAGGTATTTGGTGAAATATGCTTAAGTACAGCCGATTATTATTGGTATGTAGATGGTATTTTGGTAAAAACAATTACTGATAAACTACCAAACCAAGGCAGCTTAACCCACATTTTTACAACACCTGGTAAGCATTATGTAAGGCTTGTGGTAGATAATCATGCTTGCATTGTAAAAGACACCTTAGACTCTATTTGCATTGAGCCAAAACCAATTGTTAAATATAGTGCCAACGGAGCCGATACGGTAAGTGGTTGCACCCCTGTAAGTTTTAACACAACAAATCAATCAAATAGTGGGCTTTGTAACCAATTTATCCATGGCTTTAACTTGTATAATAGAAGCAATGGGCAGCGGATTGTGCCAGGTGCTACTACTTACTCTTTAGACTTTTCTACAGGAGCTTCAACTCCCAAAGTAAATATTGTAAAGGATGGAGACTACTACTTTATAGCATCACTCACCAACCTATGCGGTATTTTTTATGATACAATTGCGGTAAGAGTATTACCAAAAGCAGCAGTAATACTTCCGCCAGCCTTGCAATACTGCGATACAAAAACAATTAATTTTTTAACAGATAATAATCATAAGCCTACTTACAACTCTAATGTTCCTAACGGCATATATACTTGGAATATTGTTGGCGGTAATTTTCAGTTTGCAAATAGTACTTCTGCCGGTAGCAAATACCCTGTTATAAAATTTTTATCCGAAGCAACCTATACTATATCTGTTAATTATAATAATGGCTGTAGCGATAGTACTACTTCCCAAATTGTTACCTTTTATCCAAAATCATCAGTACAGTTAAGTAGAAATATAGATACTATTTGCTATGCAGATAATTTACTACCATTTACTGCAACAATACAACCTACTGGTTACGATTCTTTACGTTGGATAACAACCGGTACTGGAACTTTTCTTAATGCCGCAAACACAAATGGCAATACTTATTACTTAACCAATGAGGATAGGGATAGTGGCAGGGTAAATATTATTTTAAAAGTATCACCATCGGCACCAAACACCTGCCCTACGGTATATGATACATTAAAAGTATTTATACACCAACGTAATTATGCAGCTAATGCTGCAAAGGATGTGTGTACGCAACAAACCGTTAATTATTCGCCTACTTCAAGTGTAATTAATAGTACTTATACTTGGAATGCTGCATTAGTAAGTGGTAATGCAACAGGTTTTAGCAACAGCGGCACCGGTGCAATAACCGATGTTATTATTAACGGTAGTGCAGTAAGCGATGCTATAGTAAAATATGATATTACTCCGGAAGCCAATGGTTGTAATGGGGAGCCATATGCCTTTTTAGCAAATGTAAAGCCAAGGCCTACTATGGCAGCCAATCACTTGATTGATACTATATGTAGTGGACAACGCACTGGTATTAATTTATCAAGTAATGTAACTGGCGTAAGTTATAGTTGGAGTGCAGTGGTATTATCTGGTAGTGTTACGGGTGCTACACAGCAAACTCAGCCATTATCTATTACAAATATTTCCGATGCCCTTAGTAATACAAGTAATGCTACAGGCAGGGTAGTATACACCATTACTGTGCACAACGCAGGAAATTGTATAGGCAACACAGTTGTTGATACCATATATGTAAAGCCTGGGGTAACCGCTGCAAATGCAGGTTTTGATCAAAAATTATGTAACACCAACCAAGCTGCACTTGCTGCTAATACGGCAATTGCGGGAAATGGTATATGGGAACAAGTTGCAGGAAACGCAGTTAATATTACCAACCAATTGTTACCCAATACCACTATTAGTGGGCTTGCAAGTAACCAAGCGTATACATTTATCTGGAAAATTCAAGATGCATCTTCTTGTCCACCATCTATTGATACAGTAGTAATATTCAATAGAGCAACTACCACACAAGCTAGCGCTGGTACTGATGCAGTGGTTTGCGATTTATTTGATACTACTAATAATAAAATACAATTACAAGCACTTAATAATTATAGGAACTATGAGCAGGGCGTTTGGAGCATTGTAGCTAAGCCTAGTAGTGCTATTGCAATTATTGATTCTTTGCATAAGCCATTAGCTAATTTTACTTTTAATAAGCAAGGCAATTATTTACTGCAATGGAAAATAGTGAATGATGCAGTATGTGCACCTACTTATGATACGGTTAGTATTGCTGTTTTTTACAAGCCAATTGCTGGGGCATTAGCAGTAAGCAACACCAACTTATGTGCGGGTAGTAACGCCCAAATAAATCTTTTAGGGTCGGTGGGTTTTGTAGAAAAATGGATGATAAATGCGGCTCCCTTTAACGATAATATTTTTTACGATTCTGTGGTACATGCAAATAGTTTGCAGCTTGTTAATATGCAAGATTCTGTAATTGTTAAGGCAAAACTTGTATCATTTGGTGCTAGCTTAGGCTGTAATACAGAAGCCGAAACCAATAATATAATAATCAATATTTCTTCAAATACTATTGGTGGAAAAACCTTTGGAGCTGATACAGTATGTAACGGTATAAATGGTGGAATTATTAGTTTAAATAATTATAAAGGCAATATTCAACGCTGGGAAATGTCTACCAATCAAGGTAGCAATTGGCAACCAATAATTATTACTAATAATACTATAAGTTATAGTGGGCTAGCCCAAACCACTTGGTATAGGGCATTGGTAAAAAGCGGCGTGTGTAATGCAATGTATTCTGATACGGCCATTATTACCGTTAGGGGTGCTGTAACCAATGCTAATGCTGGGGCCGACTTACAGTTATGTAATAGCGGATCAGCAACCCTAGTTGGTAACAATACAGTTGGTAATGAATATGCTAATTGGTACCAAATTGGCGGGCCATCTATAGCCCGTGTTATGCAGCCTGTAGCTAACGCTACGCAAGTAGATAGCTTGCAAGTAGGCGTGTACACATTTGTATATAAGCTTTTTAATAACGCTTGCCCATCTAGTAGTGATACAGTAATTATTTACAACAATCCTTCAATTAATAATAGTATTGATACCAGTAGTATAACGGTATGTTTTGGTACACCTATTACCACCATAGGCAGTAATGGTACTGGTGGAAACGGGATATTTAACTATCAATGGCAATATAGCATTAACGGTATTAATTGGGTTGATATTGTTAATGCAGATAGCGCTTCCTACGTTTTTACGCCAGATACTACACAGTATGTTAGAAGAAAGTTAGTATCAAGCACTTGTGTTTCATTGGGTAGCCCAAGAGTAATAAATGTACTTAGACCATTAGCTAGCAATACAATTAACGGAAGTCAAACAATTTGTATTAATGTAGTTCCTTCACAATTTATTGGTAGTACACCTATTGGTGGCAACAGTCAATACACTTATCAATGGCAGTACAGTTTAGATAGCATTAACTGGGCTACAGTAAGCAATGCTTTGGATAAAGATTTAAGCAATAATACAGCACTTACACAGTCAACATTTTATAGAAGATTGGTTAATACTACTTTCTGCCCATCGCAAATAGCCAATACTAGTAATCCAATTTTAGTACAAGTAAAGGAAGATGCGGCTGCTTACCTTAACCTCAATAAGCTAATTGATTGTGCACCATTTATAATAGATTCATCAGTAATTAATGCATTAGCCTTTACTGATAGAAATGGCCAGCACAGCTGGTCTGTTAATAACGTTTTACACAATACTGGAGATTTTATTCAACCTTACACCATTGCAAATGCTGGCGATAGTATTCGCATAAAATTATTAGTGGAAAGTCCGTTTGGCTGCAAGGCAGATAGTACCGAAAAAGTAATTAATACTTACGAAAAGCCTAACGCCTTATTTGCCATAAGTGATAGTACGGGCTGCGGACCATTAACGGTTAACTTCACTAATCTTACACCCGATATTAATAAATTCACCTACCTATGGGATTTTGATAATGGCCAAGAAGCAAGTATTGCTCAGCCAGGTTCAATTACTTTTTTACCTAACCAACTAGGGATTGATAAAATATATACGGTAAAATTGAAAGCCATTTTTGCTTGTGATACAATAGTATATTCAAAAATTATTAAAGTAAAAGGCACACCTAAAGTTACCTTTTCTCCAGTAGCTACTTATGGTTGTTCACCTTTCGTTGTAGTACTAAATAATACCACAGTTGGTGGCAATACTTACACTTGGGATTTTGGTGACGGACAAACATTTTCTGATACTTCTTCCGGACAAATTCAGCATACCTACTTCACTGGGGTACAAGATACCATTAGTATTAAATTATACGCTACAAACGTTTGTGGGCTTGATTCTGGCAGGTACGATGTAGTAATTTCCCCTAATACTATTCGTTTAGATTTTGCAGTAAATGGTACGCAAGTTTCTGGTTGTGCTCCACACCAAGTTCGGTTCATTAATAACTCTGCTGGTGCTACTGCATTTCATTGGGATTTTGGTGATGGTAACGTATTAAATACTACTAGAAACCTAGATACTATTTCACATACTTTTTTACAAGCTGGTAATTACAATGTTAAGCTTAGAGCCACCAATGGCTGCTCCGATACTACCGATGTAGAATTAATAAAAGCCTTTGCTAAGCCAACTGTTAACTTCAATTTGCCTACCTCATTATGTGTGGGTGATACTGCTAGGTACCAAAACTTATCTGATACCGTTACAAGTGTGTTATGGAATTTTGGGGATAATAATACTTCCACGCTTTTTAACCCAAGCCACCAATATGCAACGGCAGGAACATATCAAGTTAGGCTTATTGCTTCTCGCCAGTATGCTATTGGTAATACTTGTTCTGATTCTGTAGCAAAGCCTATTACAATTGTATCTAAACTTCCTACGGTAATACTTGCTTCCGATACGGTTGGTACATGTGCCCCATTTGTAGTACAATTATCTAATACAGTTGCTAGTAATAGAAATACAACATGGCAGTTTGGTGATGGGGGGGTAGATACTGGCAATAATGTATCACATACTTATATTAACAATGGATTATTTGTGGCTAAAGTAAATGCAGTAACAAATGGCGGATGCATTTTTGAAGCAGTAAAAACTATTAAGTTAGAAGCACCACAAGGCAATTGGAATTATGATAATGGTATTATTTGTGGTAATAAGCCAGTACATTTTCAAGCAGTTGCTAATGTGGTAGATTCTGTTCGCTGGCATTTTGGTGATGGTAATACCCTAGTTACAACAGGTACATCCGTTTACCATTCATTTACAAGAACTGGCAAGTTTTTGCCTTGGGCAGAAATAATGAATAGCCGTACTGGTGCATGCAACATAATACTAATTGGTAAAGACACCATTACTGTTAATTATATGAATGCCGGATTTAAAGAAACAGTAGAAAAAGAATGTGGCTTTACCAAAGTACAATTTTTTGATACTACCAGAAGTTTTGTGAACCTTAGCACTTGGAAGTGGTCTTTTGGAAACGGAGCAACTGCAGCGGTTAAAAACCCTTCCCATATTTATATAGGCAATAGCAATCAATATACTATAGAAATGATTGTTACATCTGCCGGTGGTTGTGTAGATACTATTAAAAAGCAATTACCTATTACCATTTTCAGTAAGCCAGATGCAAATATGGTTAATGATAGCATTAGCTGTACCAACCAAAACATAGCTTTTACAAGTGTTGTAAATAGCACAGATAGTATTAATAGCTATGCTTGGAGTATGGGTAATAATAATTTTTATAATACTACTACTGTAAGTACCAAATACAGTACCGCAGGCACTTACATTGCACAACTAATTGTTGGTTCAGTTAATAATTGTTACGATACAGTTAGTAAAATTATATTAGTTAAGCCAACGCCTTTGGTAGTTGCAAATGCCGATAAAACCATTTGTAAAGGACAAGCTAGTACCTTACAAGTTAGTGGGGCTACTAATTATATTTGGAGTCCGTTAGTAGATATTACCAATGCTACCTCTGCTACACCTACCATTGCACCTGGTGTTAGTAGGCAATATGTTGTTACTGGTTACAACAATGAATCTACTTGCTACGGAACTGACACAGTAAATATAACTGTGGCTCAACCAATAAATATTACCGTAAGTAATAACGATAGTATTTGCGTAGGAACTTCCACTAGAATATCTGCTGCAGGCGCTGCTACATATAATTGGTTTCCTACCAACGGATTACAGCAAACTAATCAGTTCTCTACCATCGCCAATCCAACCTTTACTACACGTTACACCGTGATAGGAACAGATGAGTATGGCTGCTTTAAAGACACCGCATTTATTACTGTTGCAGTAGGCAAGCAACATACTGTAGACTTAGGAGCCGATAAAACCTTAGCGGTAGGTACGCAATTACCGCTAACTACAAAAGTTACCGATGGTACAATACGTAGTTGGGCATGGGGTGCTGCAACCGACTTGAATTGTTATGATTGTGCAGTGCCTGTGGCAAATGTTAAAAAAGCAGTTTGCTATACCGTAAAGGCAACAACGGCTTATGGCTGCACCGATACTGATACTATGTGTATTAAAGTATTTTGTGAAAGCGCACAAGTATTTATCCCTAATGCATTTACGCCCGATAATGATGGGCAAAATGACGTGTTAATGGTACGAGGCTCTGGAATAAAATTGGTAAAAAGTTTTAGAATATTTAACCGCTGGGGACAGGTAGTTTTTGAGCGGGCTAATTTTCAGGCAAATGACGCTTCTGCTGGTTGGGATGGAAAGGTAAAGGGTGTTCCATCTGGTGCGGAGGTATTCATTTACACTTGCGATGTTGTATGCGAAAACGATGTGCCATTTACTTACAAAGGCAATGTAGCCTTACTTAAATAAAATTGTAATCCGTAAAATTCCTAATATGAAAAAGATTTTAATAGCCAGCTTTATACTAATAATTGCAGTAAGCACTAGCAAGGCTCAAGACTTAAGTTTCTCTCAATTCTATGAAACGCCATTACTGCGTAATCCTGCATTGGCCGGTGTATTTGATGGCGATATAAGGGTAGTAGGTGCTTTTAGAAATCAATGGCAAAGCATTACAACACCTTTTCAAACAGGTGCTGCAAGTATTGAATATAAAATACCTTTTAACCAATACGGCGATTGGTTAACCCTTGGGCTGCAAACTACACATGATGTTGCTGGCGATATAAAACTTAAAAGAACCCAACTACTTCCCGTTTTAAATTTCCATAAATCCTTAAGTGCAGATGAAGACAATTATTTAAGTATTGCTTTTATGGCAGGCCCAGTTTCTAGCCAGTTCGATCCTACACAGCTTAAGTTGAATGATCAGTTTGTTGGTGGTAGTTACAATCCTAATGCACCATCACAAGTATTTGAACGTACTGGCTATAATTATTGGGATGCTAGCACTGGTATTAGCTACAGCAGCAGCTATGGAGAAGATATTAAGTATTACGTTGGTGTGGGTATGTTTCATTTTAACAAACCGAAGGTGGCTTTTTTTACCAGTAATTCAGATGTAACCTTGCAGCCAAAATATGTGGTTAATGGAGGGCTTACCATTCATACAACAGAAGTGAATAGGGTGGTAATGTATGCCGACTATTTTACACAAGGTGGTAATAAGCAGTTCCTTGCAGGGGCAATGTATGGCACTGATATTGCCGAACACCTAGAGGATGAAAGAAAAATGAGTATATACCTTGGTGCATTTTATAGAATGAATGATGCTATTGTACCAATGGTAAAAATGGATATGTATAAATTAGGTATTGGTTTAAGTTATGATGTAACAGTAAATAAATTAAAAACTGCTTCTCAAATGAGAGGTGGTTTTGAATTAACTATGAGTTATAAGGCAAATCTTACAAGGCGTTCAGCTTACAGCAACGCAGTAAGATGTGTTGGAGGTTTTTAGTATTACAAGGTTTGAGATTTTTCGTTCCGAGGCGGCTTTCTAGTCGCCTTTTTTAATGCAGACAACTATCAAAATATGGGTAATTATGCCTTATTCAGTAATGATGTAATTGGTTGCTATTAAGTAATTTATAGGCATAAAAAAAAGTGTAATAGTTGTTACAACTACTACACTTTTAACCTAAACCAAACACACAAATATTAATCGAAATTCTTAGTTTGCCCTACAGACGCTGTTTGCACATTTACAACACCTTTTCTACCTAACGTATTTGTATTGTATTCCACAAAAGCCACAATTTTTAAATTACTAGCCACATAACCTGCAGTAGAAAATGTAAAATCTTTTTCATATACCGCATCTTTCACTTGCACATTAGTAGGTATAGCATCACCAAAAATATCGGTACTAGCTTTTCTCAATACATTCTTTTGCAAATAATTACTTATAGGGTTCGGTAAGTTATGGTAGCCATAATTTGTTTGGGATAATACAATATTATTCTCTATCAATAACACTACAATTTTAAATGGAATAGAGGTACTAACTTGGTATTTAACCTTTGCCTTTCCTGTAATTGTTCCATTATTATTTACGCTTTCTATTGCTAAGCCTAATGGTGCCCATTTTGTAAGTTCAGTATTAAACGCAGCATTGGTTTCATTCCATTTAGTATCTCTATTAATGGTTACCGTAGGAAAGCCGGTTACTCCAAACTGTTGCCTCATTTGAGCCTCAAATTGATATTGTAATGCATCATTGTTGTGTACGGTAACATATACTAACTTAGGTTGAGTAGCAGCATAGTTTTCTATATTAACGCCTACTCTTGGGCAATGTCCGCACCAAGCACCTGTGTAATCTTCCGCATATAGTTTTTGAGTAAATGGTGATGCTGAAGGGGTTGTTGCATTCACCGTAATGGTGTTTGAACTAACCGTTCCCCTTGTTGCTTTAACACTATATTGCTTCGCTACATTGGCAATAATATTTTTTGTTGCCACGGTTGCACCATCTACTAATATCGTACTGCTTGCGGTAACATCTGCACCATTTGCATCTTTAACGGTAAAAGTTACTTCATCAAAATTGTTGGCTTCAACACTTGTTCTCGATGCATTAATAACCAACGCTTCGGTAGTAGGCGTTGTTGGTGTGGTAGTACTTGGCGAACTAGATTTTGAGCAAGAAATACATAGGGTAACTGCTGTAAAAGCCAGTAGAATAGGGGTATAGAGCTGCTTAATCATAAATTAAATTTATTTTTAATATATTAACAAATATTTGATTTTTTATTGATAATTTTTATTTCATTTGTTACAACTTTTGTAATTCAAAAAAAGCTATATGAGAAAAATATTTTTCGTTCTACTAACTTTCTTAGTTACTGATTACGCAGTTGCACAAGAAACCTTACCAAATATATACGTTAAAAATTTGTTAAGCAAGCAAGTACTTTTTAGTGATGTGGTGAAGGATTTAAAGGATACTGTGGTGATAGTAGATTTCTGGGCCACTTGGTGTGTGCCCTGCTTAAATGAGCTAGAAGCGATTAGTGATAACTACAGTGACTGGCAGAAAATAAAGCCCTTTAAAGTATTAGCTATTTCTATTGACGATGCTAGAACAAAAAACAGGGTTAACAGTTTGGTGGCAGGCAAAGGTTGGCCCTTTACGGTATTAACCGATGAAAACCATGATTTAAAAAGGGCATTGAATGTAAATGATATTCCTCACACACTAATTATAAAAAATGGTAAAATAATTCACCAGCAAACTGGTTATGTAAACGGAACTGAAGCCGATATTTTAGAAAAAATCAAGGCAATTAATTAATTTATTCTGTACTAAAAAATTACTATGTACAAGCAACTTACCCTTATAATAATAATTGGAATAATTTCATCTTCCTGCATTGCACAAACAGCCCTTCAAACTTTACAAAAAGGTATTTTTTCGGGTAGTTTTGAATCTTATGCACAGCTTTACAAACCCGATAGTAAAATTAACGCAGTGCTACCGCAAGATAGGTTTGCCGCTAATAATTACTTAAAGCTAGATTATGCATATAGTAAGTTTTCACTTGGCTTGCAGTATGAAAATTATGCACCGGCAATTGCTGGTTTTCCTTTCGTCGCTAATGAAGGAAAAGTAGTAAACAAATATTTCAAATACACCGATAAAAACTTTGCAGTACAAATAGGAGATTTCTACGAGCAGTTGGGTAGTGGCTTAGTATTTAGGGCTTGGGAAAATAGGCAAATAGGAATTAACAATGCATTGAATGGAGTAAACGTCTATATAAAGCCAACCAGCTTTTTAGCAGTAAAAGCTTTGTATGGTAAGCCAAGAAAAGTATTAGATTATGCCGACGCCTCCGTTAGGGCTGCGGATGCTACTATTGATATTACTGATATATTAAAAAGTAAGGGCAATACCAACATTACTACAGGAATAAGTTATGTAAGCAGGTATCAGCAGTACACAGGCCCTGATCCTGACTTTCCTGCTACGGTGCAAGCATATGCTGCAAGATTAAATGTAAATAGTGCTAACACTAACTTAAGTGTAGAATATGTATCTAAGGGTAAAGATCCGCATGACGTAAATAACCAGAGTAAAGCTACTGGGCAAGCACTACTTGTAAATGCAGGATATACCATTGGAAACTTAGGTATTAACGCAGTACTACGCTCAATGGCTAATATGGATTTTAGAAGTGAAAGAGATGCTTTTGGTACGCAATTACCCGTAAATTTTGTTCCAGCACTTACGAAACAACACGATTTTTTAGCTACCAATATTTACGTATATAATCCGCAAGCAATGGGTGAAACTGGCGGTCAGGTAGATATTTATTACTACTGCAAACCAGGTAGTTTATTAGGGGGGAAATACGGTGTAAATATTGCTGCAAACGCAGCTTTATATTATGGTTTAAAACCTTCTGCCGCCTTGCTATCTGTTGGTGACGAAAAATATTTTCATGATTATAATATTGAAGTAAAAAAGAAGTGGAATAAAAAATGGCAAACTACTTTCGGGTACTATCAAATTTTTTACAACAAATCGGTTATTGAAGGCAGTATTATTGAACCCTCCATTAACAGTAATATTTTTGTGCTAAACACACAATATAAATACAGTACTAAAAAATCAGCAAGGGTAGAACTTCAACATTTGGGTGCAAGAGAAGATAAAGGAAATTGGGCGGCAGCCTTGCTTGAGTTAACCTATGCACCTACCCTTAGTGTATATGTAAGCGACTTGTATAATTACGATAAAACCAATACGCACTACTTTAATTTTGGTGGAGCCTATACCAAAAAGGGAACTCGGTTTGGTGCTTCATATGGCAGGCAGCGTGCAGGCTTATATTGTGCTGGTGGTGTATGCCGCTTTGTACCAGCCGCAACAGGTTTTACAGCTACACTAACTACTACTTTTAATAACTAAACGGATATATATAGTGCAGGAATACGGAAGGAAATCCGGTATTGGAAAGAAAAATTAATTTGACTGTTTGATAACTTTAAAGTTATCTTTGGTTTAGTGACTAGCGACAGAAAAATAATATTTTACGGAAAGCATTTTGCAGAATTCTATGTTGAGCAAACTATAGTTGTTCAAGAGAAAATTGAGTTTGTGTTGAAAATTATTAGAACAGTTGATAAAATTCCAAAAAAGTATTTTGAACATTTAAGTGGTACAAAGGGACTTTTTGAAATTCAAGTAGAAAGCGAGAGTAATATTTTTAGAATATTTTGTTGTTTTGATGAAGGAAATCTTGTAATACTTTTCAATGCTTTTCAAAAGAAATCTCAAAAAACACCAACGCAAGAAATTAAGTTGGCTGAGAAACTTCAAAAAGAGTATTTCAACCAAAAATTAGAGAAACAAAAGGCAGTAGAAATTTTATTGAAAAATCAAAAACAGAATACAAGTGACAAAAAATCAAAAAGATAAAATACTTGATACAACAAATTTTGACGAGTTATTGCAAGTAAAATATGGCTCAATCGGAACAAAAAAAAGAGATGAATTTGAAACCAAAGCTCAATATTTTGTGATTAGCGAAATGCTTAAAGAATCACGGCTAGAAGCAAAAATGACACAGGAGCAACTTGCAAATAAAGTAGGGACTAAGAAAAGTTATATATCAAGACTTGAGAATGGTAAATGCGATATTCAACTTTCTACGCTTTACAGAATATTTGAATTTGGACTTGGGAAAAAAGTGAACTTATTATTTGGTTAGATGTAAAAGTAAAACCAACGCCAGCAGACAATTTTCTTTCTCGTTATAACTATGAACCATAATTAAATAACTGGTCTTTTTTATACCAATGTGGAGGATTAATTACAGATCAAAGAATACAATTATTTAACCAGCACAAAACAGATGACGTTATAAATTAATTTTGTGTTGAGTAGCAACTTACAACTAGCTTTCTAAGCATGTTTTTAATTTTCAAAGTTGCCTGCTATTGCTACAAGAAAATAACTAAAAAATTAATGCTGCATTGTGTTTGAACCCACTAATAGCTAACTTATATGCAGGATGCCCGCAGTAGGGATGCGTATGCAGCCGCCTAAGCGGCTGGCCCTTGTGTGTAGCTATGTAGCCTAGCAAAGGGCGGAACCATAAAGCAGCCCGGGCCGTAGGCACTGCCCCCCAAAAAAACAAATTATTAGTTACAGCCAATTTTATCAATTCGGCCTTGGTGGCGTCCACCTTCAAAAGGGGTATGGATAAAATGTTCAATCATTTCTAATGCAAGCGGTAATGCTACAAACCTTGCTGGAATGGCTATTACGTTGGCATTGTTATGCATACGAATTAGCTTGGCCACATCATTTTGCCAGGCAAGCCCAGCTCGAATACCTTGGTGCTTATTAGCGGTAATAGCCACGCCATTGGCACTACCACAATACAAAATTCCAAAGGCAGCTTCCTCCTTTTCAACAGCATTGGCCACAGGGTGGGCAAAGTCAGGATAATCTACACTTTCTAGCCCGTTGGTGCCCAAGTCTATTACTGCATAGCCCTTGTTAATTAAGTATTCAATGGTGGCTTTTTTGTATTCAAACCCGGCATGATCGCTGCCAATAGCAATTGGTTTCTTTGTGTTAAAATATGCTTCCATTATTTGTAATATTTAATCTTCTGTTTCGGTATCTTTTTCTTCGGTTAAGGTATCGCTTTCTTTACCTCTTTTCATTTTTATTATTGGCTTATCGCTTGTGCCAGTAATACTCATGGGAATGCCAAATATACCCAACGGTGGTAAGCCAAGCCTAGCCTTTAGGTTAAGCTTTCCGGTTAGGCTCATTTGCCCTTCAAACCTTGGTCGGAAGCCAAATAGCCTCAACTTAGTTCTTTGAATAGTAAGTATATTATTGGCAATAGATGAGGTTACTTTTATTTTTTTTGCGGTAGCTTTTCCACTGCTTAGGCTATCCCTTCCAGTGGCTTTTCCCATAGCTGCAAGCAGCTTAAATTTTTTAAATTTTACGTCTTCTAAGGTTAGCGTTCCGCCCCCTTTTACGGAAGGTAGCACCGGCATCATTTGGCTATTAAGCCTACCCGATAAATTATAGTTGAGTGATACTATGCCAGATGCACTAGCGGCCGATGGTGCCATTGTTCTTAACAACGCAATTTCTTTGTAGGCTTCTTTTATATCAAAATTATTAGCCGTAATGGTGTAACTAAAATTTGCTTTCTTGGGAGAAATTGGAGTGTAATTTGCCTGCATATTGGTAACACCTTTTGCAAGGGTAAAAGAGGTATTATCTAATGTTAAAGCTCCATCTTTTACCCTTAATTCGCCCTTGGTATCGGCTAATTTAATGCCGTTGAAAACCACTTTTTTAATGGCTGCATTAAATGCCATATCAATATTATTGGGTAACAATATTACGCCAGTTTCTATGCTATTATTTATGGTATCTGCAGTAGTGGTAACGGTAGTTTGGCTCATGAATTCATCCACCAATAAGTATGGTGCCTTAAGTGAAAAATTACCTTTAAGGGCTTCATTTTTTAATAAATAATTCAACACATTACCCATGCTACCATTAAGCTGAAAGGTAGATGCACCATAGGTTCCGGTGAATTGCTTAAACAGCATATTATCTTGCTTAAAAGTAAATACGCCGTTATTAATTAGTAAAGGTTTCGGGAATGCATCCGCAGTAAGCACAATATTTTTTACAGTAAGTACGCCCTTGTTATCTAACCTGGCATAGCGGCCATTGGCGGCATCACTTTGCTTTCCATTTAACTGTATATCGGTGGTTATTTGCCCCTTAACACCGTAGCCGTTAATGGCAAATACTTCATATATTTTTCCTATATCTATTATCCCTTTTGACACAATATTGTAACGCAGGTTATTTAAGTTTTGTAAGCCTGCTTTTAAGAAAAAGGGTTTCCCTTCAAACTCAAATGAAATGGGTTTTATATTAACGGACAAATCTGTAAATGTGCCCAATTTGTTTTCAATATCTACCTCTACTTTTATTTTTTCAATAGGTTTTGGGTAGTATTGGGTAAGTATTGCACCGTTGCTTAATTGCAGGGTAGTAGCCGTTTTCGGAAATATTTTTTTACGGGCATCATAGTTGCCCTTTGCTACAAAATTCAGTGCCACATCACCTTGCAATTGTAAGTTAGTTAGTGGAACTATTTTAGCAATATCTGCTAAGTGTAGGGCACCAACTAGATTAGCATCAATAAAATAATCTTTTAAGTTATTAATGCTAAAACTTCCCTTTAGCACATTACTAAGGGCCTTGGCGTAAATATTAGTAATGTTTATACTAGCATCCTGGTATTGGTTGGTGCTACAGTTTGCAACAATATTGGCACTAATATTTTCAATGGCAATGGGTAAAGCATGCTGCTTAAAATAGCCATTTTCAATACTGCTATTAAGCGTAAATGTGGGAATGCTCCACAATACGGTGTCAATGCCGCCACGCTTGTTTTTAAGCGTTTTGGTAGCGTAAGTTCCTTTAGCAATAGCGTTAAAAACTAGCTTGCCTTTTACATCAACAAACGGTATTGACACTGCAGCATCTAACGCACCCAAATCTATATTACCTTTTATGGCAGCATCAATGGTTGGGGTAGTTAAGCCTTGCATAGTAAGTTTAGCATCAGCATAATCTTTACCCATATTAAAAAAGCAGGTATCAATTTTCAATTGTAAACTATCCGTATTCAGGTTAGGAAGCTTCACATAGGTGTTGATAAACAGGTTGGTTACGGGCAATGGTGCTTGCACATTTTGCACGCTTCCATCCCTAATTTTACTACTTATTTCCAGTGTTGGGTAAGTACTGCTTTCCGCAATATAATTGCCTTTCAGCGTTACAAATGCATTAATGTAGCCCGATAACTTCGTTTGTTCTTTCCACGATAAATATTCTTTGGGCAGGGCGGTGTACACATCATTCAAGTCGGTTTCTAAGCATTTTACTTTAAAATCCATGCTGTAGCCATTTTTCAAAAATTCAAAACTACCGTTAAATTGAAGTGGTAATTTATTAACCAAAATATTGTTTTTCTCAAACACTAGCGCCAGAGAATTGGTATTTATTTTCGTTATTAATTCGCCTTTTATGGCTTTGTTTTCTACATAGCCAATACCATCATAGTAAAAACTAAATTGTTCAATATCCGCCTTAGAGGCAAGGTCAAAAATAGCCTTGCTTAAGTCGCCCTTACCCACGTAGCTTAGGTTTGCAGCGGTAAGTAACATATTTATGCTTGCATCATAGTAACGCAGTTGACTATTGCTAATTTGTATTTTTTCAATCTTTAATTTGGTACTTGCCGTATCGGCTACAGTTGCAGTATCGTTACTACCGCTTTTATAAATATCATAGTTGGCCAAGCCATTTTTGGTTACCATAATATTTACCTTTCCCTTGTTAAGGTATAGCTCATTAATATTAATACGCTTGTACAAAAGTTCTTTTAAATTAATGCCGAAGGATAACTCTTTTGCAGCAATTAATGTATCGGTAGTAAAATATTCCCTGCCCGTAACAGTAACGTTATTTAGGGTAAGGGTAAGCGAGGGAAAATGTTGGAAAAAGGAAAGGGTAGAGCTGGTAAATTGTATGTTAGCATTTACATTTTCGTTGGCAAAAGCCTTAATTTTTTGGGAGATAAAACCCGGAAAAATTAACGGTAGTAAAAGTAGTAGCGCAAGCAAAAGAGTTACGGAGATACCCGAATATTTTAATAGATCTAAAGCTGTTTTAGTAAAGTTTTTTTGTGGCATAAAGGGTGAATACCGATTGTTATGCTAAGGTAAAGGAGAAAGCTAATAAGTGCAAATGTGGATAATGCATTCGGTATTATTACAATGCAGTTAGGGGTAGAAAAATTAACGAAAAAATTGGGCGTTACCACAAGGGTCGGGCCATACGCTGCAATCTTTGGTTGCGTACCTTACCAAAGGATTTCCGCTACTGTCCCTAACGCGGGGGCAGTGGAATGGGGGATGAAACTACAACGGTTTATTTGTGCATCTTATCCACTTAAAGACAATAATAATTTTTCATTTAAAATCAAAATATCGGTAACGTTGTAAAACTTCTCATATCCATTTATCCATCAATTCTAAAGTTTATACTTATAATAAAAAATTACCAAAATGAGTGAGATACAATTATTTGAGCATAAGCAAATACGTTCTCAATGGAACCAACAGGAAGAGAAATGGTATTTTAGTATCGTAGATATTATTGGAGTTCTTACGGATAGCCCTAACCCGCAAGTATATTGGCGTGTGTTAAAAAAACGCCTAAAAGATGAAGGAAATGAAACCGTTACAAATTGTAACGGTTTGAAAATGCTTGCAACTGATGGAAAAATGCGGCTTACGGATGTTGCAGATACAGAACAATTATTCCGTTTAATTCAATCTATTCCTTCACCTAAAGCGGAACCATTTAAACAGTGGTTGGCACAAGTAGGCTATGAAAGAATTGAAGAAAGCCAAGACCCAGAAAAAACCATTGATAGGGCAATGGAAGATTATTTAAAATTGGGTTACAGTAAAGAATGGATAAACCAGAGATTAAAAAGTATTGAAGTTAGAAAAGAGCTAACCGATGAATGGGAAAAACGAGGCGTTAAAAAAGGGCAAGCCTTTGCTACCTTAACCGATATTATAACACAGGCTTGGAGCGGAAATACAGTATAAGAATACAAAAAGTTTAAAGGCTTAAAACAGGAAAGTTTGAGAGATAATATGACCAATTTAGAATGGGTTTTAAATATGCTAGCTGAGGCCACCACTACTGAAATTTCGAAAGAAAATAATCCTATCTCATTTGCAGATAACACAACAATAGCAAAGAAAGGAGGGGAAATAGCTGGAAATGCCAGAAAACAAATTGAAGCACAAACGGGTAAAAAAAATCGTTAGTGCTAACAATGCGAAAGTGCTAAAAACTTCCAAAGAGCTAAGGAAATTGGATTAGTTGGTTTGCGAGTTTAGTAATTGGCTTTCTTAGATTGGATTAGTAATAGAATGAGAATAAATTTTGAATATGGGGAATAAGAAAGGTCTTGAAAAATGGTAGATAAAAAGTTGATAGATTTTACTTCATTTACAACAGTAACAATTAGCTTCAATGTAAATTTTTAATATAGAATGCTTGATTTAGAACCTAAAAAATCAACGAAACTCACATTTTCGGGACACGAAACGTTTCACTGTAGGCATTTGTGGCTTAAAAAGGGATATGAATTTATTAAGGCGGGTAGTAAATTTTCCGAGGAGGATGCTGTTTTAAAACTTGGTGTAGGTAAAAATATGGTATCTGCAATTAACTTTTGGATGAAGGCTTTTGGTATCATTGACAAAGAAGAATATCTATATAAAGATCTTAAAAAATATCTATGCCAAATCTAAGGTTAACAGGACAAGAGCAATACATATTGCAACTTGCATTAAAGAATTTTGAACAAGAAGTTTCAAAATCAGAGTTCCAATTAAATGCAATTTTCACAAAAGAATTTATCCTAAATCATATTACTTGTTTATCAAAAAAGATTGAAAAATTGCAGGAAGAATTAGAAACAGTCAATAGTAATTAGAGTTAATGAAATGAATAATGAAACCTTTACAAACATTAGCAAAATCATAGAACGTGATAGTAAAACTACCACCTACAAATTTGCTTTGTTAAGAGGCGTTATAGACATCATTCAAGACAACTCACCTTACATAGCAATCAAAGAAAATCAAGTAGAAATTCCTTTAGGATTATTGATTGAAAAATGGATGTTGTATTACTATCCAATTTTTGAAAGTAAAATTGTTATTCCTCAAATAAATGGCGAAAATACCAAAATAGCTTTTCAAGAACAGTTGAAACCAGTTATCAATTATTACTCAGGTCGTGGTGGCATTTCTGTTTTCTACAATGAGTTAAGAATAAAAAATATTAGCACAGAAATTAACGCTGAATTTTTTGCTTTAGCAAAAAGAATGAAAGATACTATTACAGACAAACCTATGAGATATATTGGTGGTAGTATATCAAAAACACACTATTCTATTTTTCAATATCAAACAAACGGCTCATTTAAAAATCAAACTAATCAAAACACACAATGGCTTATTAATGGTTGTGGAAATTTCACAATTCCTAAAGAGTATTTTGATGCTTTTAAAATATTAGGAAGTTTCTTAGCAGGAACAGATAGTATACTTTTTAAGTGGGCTGAATTTTCTGTAAATGCAAGTGGAAAGAAAATGTCAACTGAAAAAATAATTAATGAAATTCTTAAAAACCCAATAACAGAAAGGGATATAGCTAGTTCAAAAAAAATATATAAAGACATTTTAAAGAACAGTGGAGAAGTAATTTGTGTTTGGACTGGAAAGAAAATTACAACCTATGATATAGACCACGTTATACCATTTTCAATTTTCAAGAATAATGATTTGTGGAATTTATTACCTGCACAGCCAACAATTAATAATAAAAAACGAGATAAAATTCCATCGAGTAGCATCATTACAAAACGAAAGGAAATTATTATTCATTATTGGGAATTGATACACCAAAAACAACAAGAGAAATTTTTAGATGAAATACAAATTTCATTGCTTGGCAATCACACAAAAAACAACTGGCAAAACACAGCATTTAATCAACTGTTAAGAACTTCAAAATATTTAATTGAAACAAGAGGCTACGAAGAATGGAAAATTTAAAATCAAATCCATATAGCCATCTCACAGCTAAGGAAAGAGATACAATTTCTTTTCCTGCAAAGTTTTTATTGAATAAAAATTTGTTTGCTGGAGCAATATTAGACTTTGGTTGTGGCTTTGGAAAAGATGTTGAATTAATCAAAGCTAAAGGCTTTGATATTCTTGGTTATGATCCACATTTTTTTCCAACTTTTCCAATAAAAAAATTTGATACAGTTATTTGTTTTTATGTGTTGAATGTTTTGTTAGCAGAAGAACAAGCACAAGTTTTAATGAATGTATCTGCATTGCTCAAACTCAATGGTAAAGCCTATTTTGCAGTTCGTAGAGATTTGCAATACGAAGGTTACAGGATGCACAAGTTACATAAACGGCAGACTTATCAATGCAACATAAAGCTACCTTACAAATCAATTTTCAAAAATGAAAGCTGCGAGATTTATGAGTACCAACATTACACATCATTAAACAAAGGCAATGAAAAAGTAAGTCCATTTTTTGTTGGAAATGATGAAAGAGAATTGCTTTTTGAAAGTGCTACTGCTTTTTCATTTTTCGATAAATATCCAGTAAATAAAGGGCATACATTAGTAGTTCCTAAAAGAGTTGTAGCCAGTTATTTTGATTTATCAGTTAAAGAACAAACAGCTTGTTGGATAATGGTAAACAAAGTAAAAGACGAATTACAAAAACTTTTTAATCCCGATGGCTTTAATATTGGAATCAATGTTAATGAAGATGCAGGACAAACCATTTCACATTGCCACATTCACGTTATACCAAGGTATAAAGGCGATGTGGAACAACCACGAGGAGGAATTAGATCAGTTATCCCTTCAAAGAAAAATTACTGATTTTATCACTTTATTATGAAAAAAATACGACACGTTTTAGGTATATCTGGTGGAAAAGATAGTGCAGCTTTGGCTATCTATATGAAACAAAATTATCCTCATTTAGATATTGAATATTATACTTCCGATACTGGTAAGGAGTTAGATGAAACCTACCAACTTATTAATAACCTTGAAATATTTTTAGGTAAAAAAATTCTTAGGCTTACTGGTGCTGAAAATAGTCCAGAACTGCCTTTCGACCATTTTATTAAAATGTATGGGGGCTATTTGCCATCTTCAAATGCACGGTGGTGTACCAAGAAATTAAAGTTAGATCCCTTTGAAAAATTTGTAGGTAATGACCCTGTTGTTTCTTATGTTGGTATTCGTGGCGACGAAGACAGAGAAGGATATATTTCAAAGAAGTCAAACATTCAATCAATTTTTCCTTTCAGAAAAAATATTTGGAGCGAAGATGTAATCAATAAATTCTTAGCTAATAGTAATATTTCTATTGCAACTGAAATATTTGGTACACTCTCACTCAATGGAAAAACAGAAAGAACAAATGAAATTTTAGCAACCAAAATTTCCATTTCTTTTAATCAACAACAGAAGCTAAACCAGTTGTTAGATTTGGGCGTAAAAGAATTTAATAAAGCAGTATTTCAATTTATAAAAACTACCAACTATCCACTTTCACAAGATGAAAGCTTTGCATTGGTTGATAATGATGATGTGCTGGTAAGAGATGATATTTTTAGAATATTAGAAGAATCAGGTGTTGGTGTTCCAGCCTACTACAAGGAAGTTGAGTTTGAAGTAAATGGTAAAACATCAACTTATGCACGTAGCCGTTCTGGTTGTTTCTTTTGTTTCTATCAGCAAAAAATAGAATGGGTTTGGCTGTATGAACAACATCCCGAATTATTTTTAAAAGCAATGGATTATGAGAAGGATGGTTACACTTGGATACAAGACGAACCATTAACCGAATTGATACAGCCCGAAAGAATAATGAGAATAAAAGAGGATTATATAAAAAGAATTGATAATGCCAAAAGCAAAATAACCTCACCCTATTTATTAGACATCCTTGCTGATGATGGAGACAATGGTTGTGCAAGCTGTTTTATTTAAGGTTTAAAAAGTAAATAGTCGAATATATTTTATTATCTGTAACTATAATGTCAAGTATTTAGAGCATAATACTTGACATTTATTTCTTTTGGCTATATATGTATTTTAAAAGACGGCTTTTATAGGGTAGCAGAAAAATGGGAAAACTATAGTTACATAACAGCAACCGTTACTTTCAAGTGTTGAGAACTTTCTATTTTAACTTCATTTCTTCTTTAATAACTTCTTATTTGCTTGATTCAGCGTTGAAATAAATTAGCCCCGTTACAACTACTCTTTTGGTAAAGAAGAATTGTAATATAGCTAAACAATATTATTATCCTGATAGTCGAAAATCACTGATATCTCTTTCTACTTTTGTGTAAATCTATCATTGTATCTACTCTGGGAAAATCATCCCAAAACATCATCCCAAATTCCATCCTCAATACCCCCCCCACCCGCAAGAACGATTGAAGCGGCTACCCTGCTGAGGCTACTGTGCCCGGGCTTTGTGGCAGCGTAATAGCGGAAAGCGTGGTGCCGCTGTGGGCGGCGTTTGTGCACCTGCTAAGAGCGGCACTTGCCAAAGTAATAATCCTAAAAAAAATACCCCCAAATTGCTTTGGGGGTAAGTAGTATTTGTAGTTGTTGTAACTGCTATTATACAGCTTCGGAACTCATTCTTTTGGTTTGCTTTTTACGCTCATCTTCATTCAAAATCACCTTACGCATTCTTATGAAATTAGGGGTTACTTCTATACACTCATCTTGCTGAATATATTCCATACACTCCTCTAAAGTAAGCAAGGTTTTTGGCTGTATGTTGGTGGCAGCATCGCTACCGCTTGCACGGTGGTTGGTAAGTTTTTTACCTTCGTTACTGTTAATTACTAGGTCGCCCGGCTTATTGTTTTCGCCAATAACCATACCTGCATACACCTCTTCTCCTGGATCTACAAAGAAGATGCCTCTGTCTTGCAATTTATCTAATGAGTAGCCCGTAGTAGAGCCGTTATCCTTAGCCAATAATACGCCATTGCTACGGCCTGGTATTGGGCCTTTCCAAGGCTTATAATCTAAGAAGCGGTGTGCCATTACAGCCTCGCCAGTAGTGGCAGTAAGCATTTGTGTACGTAAGCCTATTAGGCCACGGGATGGTATTTCAAACTCAAGGTGTTGCATTTCGCCCTTGGTTTCCATAATATGCATTTCGCCTTTTCTGCGGGTAACCAAATCAATTACCTTGCTGGCAAATTCTTGTGGTACATCTACCACCAACACTTCATAAGGCTCGCAACGCTTGCCATCTATTTCTTTTGTAATAACCTGTGGCTGACCAATGGTAACCTCATATCCTTCTCTACGCATGGTTTCTATTAGGATGCCCAAGTGTAGAATGCCACGGCCATACACCATAAAGCTATCTCCACTATCGGTATCTAACACACGTAGGGCTAGGTTTTTTTCAGTTTCTTTCATTAACCTATCTCTTAAATGGCGAGAGGTAACAAACTTACCATCTCTACCAAAGAAAGGAGAGTTGTTAATGCTGAAAAGCATATTCATCGTTGGCTCATCTACACTAATAACTGGTAATGCTTCTGGGGTTTCGGCATCGGCAATGGTATCGCCAATGTTAAAACCTTCAATACCCACAACTGCACAAAGATCGCCAGCGAAAACTTCGGCTACTTTACGCTTGCCCATACCTTCAAACACGTATAGTTCTCGTACTCTTTGCTTTTTAATGCTGCCGTCAGCTTGCATTAGGGCAATGGTTTGGTTTTCTTTAATTTCTCCACGTTGCACCTTGCCCACGGCAATACGGCCTAGGAATGAGGAGTAATCTAGTGAGGTAATTTGCATTTGTAGTGGACCAACATCAACCTTAGGTTCTGGTACATACTTAATAATGCCATCCATTAAAGGAAGTATATTTTCAGTAGGTGTTAGGCTATCATTAAACCAACCATTTTTTCCTGAACCATAGAAGGTAGGAAAGTCAAGCTGGGCTTCGGTAGCATCTAGGTTAAAGAATAGTTCAAACACCGCATCGTGCACTTCATCGGGGCGGCAATTGGGCTTATCTACTTTATTAATAACCACAATTGGTTTTAGGTTAAGTTGTAATGCTTTTTGCAATACAAAACGGGTTTGTGGCATTGGCCCTTCAAAGGCATCAACCAACAATACCACACCATCTGCCATTTTTAATACCCTTTCAACTTCACCACCAAAATCGGCGTGACCAGGGGTATCTATCACATTAATTTTTACGCCTTCGTAAGTAACAGAAGCGTTTTTACTAAAAATGGTAATACCACGTTCTCTTTCAAGATCGTTGCTATCCATTATCAATTCACCAGTTTCTTGGTTATCTCTGAACACTTTGGCGGTGTGCAAAATTTTGTCAACAAGGGTAGTTTTACCATGGTCAACGTGTGCAATAATTGCAATGTTTCTTATCTGCATAAAATCCTCTTTTCCTTACGGAAAAATTAAAAAATGAACAATTCACTGAGAAATAATACCCTTAAAAAGGGGATACAATCTCAATTTGGCGGCAAAAGTACGTATAAAAGAGCGGTTACGGCTATTTACCTTGTGATTATTGTGTTATATAAACGACTTGTATGAGAAAATGATGGTATAATACCTTAAGCAAAGGTGAGAAATTAGATACTAGCGTACTTGTCGGTAATGAAGGAAATAAGATTAGGGATTAACATTTGGTAAAAAAGGAAAAACAAAAGAACCAATAAATAGTACTACAAAAGCTGCTCGGTAGTTAACGGCAATATATTTTGGGTGGGTGGGCTTTAAAAAATTGTAGCCCATAATAGCTACAACAGCTACACCAATAAATGAGTTGTAAAATGGAAAGTAGTAAATAGCCGCATGACATGCCACAGCAAGGAGGCCCAATATAATACCCATTACATTTCCGTGGGGGTTGTACAATTTCATGAAGAATAATTTAAGAGCGGTGAAATACTTAAAATAACGTGTACAAGTTTATGTAATAAACCTATCACCAACAAATTTTTAGGATTTATTCAAAATATCCGCTAGCGTAATTTGTTTTATATCTCCGGGCAGCATCCCATCAATAGTTAATGCTTCCATGCTATGCCTTATAAGCCTAAGTGTTGGAAAGCCAACTGCAGCGGTCATTTTTCTTACTTGCCTGTTTTTTCCCTCAGTAAGGGTAATGCTTATCCAAGGTGCTAGAATATTTTTTCTGAATCGAATGGGTGGGTTTCTTTCTGGAACATTAGGGGCAGTTGTAAAAATAGTTGCTTTGCAGGGTAAAGTTTTATATTGTTTCCTTTCTACTGTAATTACTGTACCGTTAGTTAATTTTTCAATTTCCGTTTCGGATATATTACCATCTACTTGCACCCAATAAGTTCGCTGGTGTGCATTTGTTGGATGCAATAATTTTTTATTTAAGCTGGTGTCGTTGGTTAGTAACAGTAACCCCTCAGAATCATAATCAAGCCTGCCAACAGGGTATACATCCTTTTCTACCGAAAAAAAATCTTTTAAACAAAGCTTTTCATCTTCGCTACTAAACTGCGAAAGCACTTGAAATGGTTTGTAAATAAGGTAATATTTATGCATGCTATAAAAAACAAAAGCCACTAATAATTATCAGTGACTTTGTTATATGAATGGGTTAGTAAGTAATGGGAATTTGTAATCCCCTTCACAATATTAGCGAGAGTTTTTTCCACATACAAATAAATGCAAAAGAATTTTATGCACAATTTTTTTAGTAGATGTTAATTAGTATAAAGCGTTGTAGTTATTTACTCTTTTTTATTTGCACACAAAAGTATTTTTCATGTTGGATATAGAATAAGGATAAACGCTGAATGTACGGTAAACACTAGCTTTCAGCCAAAGGCTTGTACTTGTTGCTATCAATTTTTTATTACTACCATATCAGTAGTACATTTGATAAATTTTCAAAAAATATTTTATATGAATTTTCCTATTCCCATAAGCTTACAAGCCATTGCAAGCATTATTGATGCAGAAGTTATTGGAGATGAAAATGCATTGGCAAATGGCATTAATGAAATACACAAAGTAGCAGTTGGAAATCTTTGTTTTGTTGACCATCCAAAGTATTATAGCAAATGTTTGGAAAGCGAAGCAACACATATAATTATCAACAGCAAATCAGTAGCAATTCCAACGGGAAAAAATTTACTTTTTTGTACAGATCCTTTTGAAGCTTATCTAAAAATTGTAGAAAAATTTAGACCATTTTTACCCACCAATCTACCCATTGCAGCTACTGCAATTATTGGTGAGCATACACAAATAATGCCACATGTTTTTATTGGTGAAAATGTAGTAATTGGTAATAACTGTATCATTCATCCAAATGTTACAATACTGCCTTATACCGAAATTGGTAATAATGTAATTATACAAAGTGGTACAGTAATTGGCAGCGATGCATTTTATTATAATACTAAGAAAGATCGTAAGGTTTGGTATAAAAAAATGCAAAGTTGCGGTAATGTAATTATTGAAGATGATGTAGAAATTGGTGCTAACTGCACTATTGATAGAGGGGTTACGGCAAGTACCCGCATTGGTGCAGGCACTAAGCTTGATAACTTAATACATATTGGCCACGATATGAATATTGGTGAGAACTGCTTAATAGCTAGCCAAGTGGGTATTGCAGGAGCAACCACCTTAGAAAATGGTGTGGTGCTTTGGGGGCAAGTAGGTGTTAACAAAACCATTACCATTGGCGAGAATGCCATCGTTATGGGGCAGAGTGGTGTTACCGCATCTATTGCAGGTAACCAAGTATATATGGGTACGCCAGCTATACCTGCTAATGAAAAGCGAAGAGAATTTATTTGGGTGAAAAGAATACCAAGCCTTTGGAAAAAAGTAATGGAATAAAAAAAATCCCGATGCTGAAACATCGGGATTTTTATTGTAAGAATGATGGTGCTTAATCTTCTTTTCTACCGTCAATTTCTTTGGCTATTTGTGCAAAAATTTCTTCTATCGTTCCCTCGCCAGCAATATGCACTACTTTATTAAACTTATCGTAATAATCGGCTACAACGGTTGTTTTGCTTTTATATTCTACAATTCTTGCCCTAATAATTGTTTCGTTGGTATCATCCGATCTGCCACTAGTTTTACCCCTATTCAATAAGCGTTTTACAAGTTCTTCCTCGCTTACATCTAGTGCAATCATTACACCAATAGAAGTGTGCTTTAGCTTCAATAATTTATCCAATGCATCGGCCTGTGCTACGGTTCTTGGAAAGCCATCAAATAAAAAACCTTCGGCTTCTGGGTTATTATCTAATGCACTGCTAATCATACCAATTACTACTTCGTCGGGTACTAGTTGTCCCTTGTCCATTACGTTTTTTGCTTCAATGCCCAGTGGTGTTCCAGCATTTATTTCACTTCTTAGTAAGTCGCCTGTACTTAGGTGTTTTAATCCGTATGCTGTAATTAGTTTTTCACTTTGGGTTCCTTTACCGCTACCGGGGGGGCCGAATAAAATAATGTTAAACATATTCTAAATATCTTGCTTGCTTGAACTACAAATATAATTCAACTACACTATAAAATGTATGTATTGGCTTACTGAACCGAAAATGCCAATTTTTGTTAAAGTATTGCATTGCAAAAACTAGTAGTTTGTGTATGCCGTAATTATGCTTATGAAAAAGATATCAACAATACTATTTGCCTTGTGTTTTGTATTTGCATCATGCCAGGCACAAACCAACAAAAACCAACAAAAAAGTATGGAAACAGATAAAAAAAGTAACCCAGTATTCAGTAAGGGTACTTCAGAACCGGTGAATATTTCAGATGATGAGTGGAAGAAAATTCTTTCTCCCGAAGTGTACTATATATCCCGACAAAAAGGTACAGAGCGACCTTACACCAGCAAATTTGAAAATAGCAAAGAAATAGGCACTTACTATTGTGCTGCTTGTGGAAACGCCTTATTTAAAAGCGATACAAAATTTGAAAGTGGCTGCGGTTGGCCAAGTTTTTATGAGCCTATTGCTAAGGGAAGTATTATTTACGCCCCCGATAATACACATGGTATGAAGCGAACTGAAGTAATGTGCGGCAGGTGCAAAGGCCATTTGGGTCATGTGTTTGAAGATGGACCACCGCCAACTGGCTTACGCTACTGCATTAATGGCGTGGTACTAGATTTTGAGAAAGCACAGAAAGCGGAAAAAGATTATAAGAAAAAAGGATAATACATTTTTTCTACAACATATCAATGCCTTAGTATCATCCAATGGTTACTAAGGCATTTTAATTTGGTTAAATTAGGAATGCATAACAAAAATTGTATTTTAAATATTTTCTTTGTAAGCACAAGCAACAACTATGCAAGCAAATACTTTTGAAGTTATTGGGGGTAAAAAATTATCGGGCAGCATTCAGCCACAAGGTGCCAAAAATGAGGCATTACAAATATTATCTGCTGTAATACTTACCAAAGAAATAGTTACCATACACAACGTACCAAATATAATTGATGTAAACCTGCTGATAGATTTATTGATTGAGATGGGGGTTGCAGTACAAAAACTAGGGGAAGGGTCTTTCAGTTTTAATGCAGAAAATATTGATACCGATTTTGTAGGCAGCGAAGCATTTAGGCAAAAAAGCGGCAAACTAAGGGGCAGTATAATGATTGCTGGCCCCATGCTTGCAAGGTATAACAAAGCATACATTCCAAAACCTGGGGGCGATAAAATTGGGAGAAGAAGGTTAGATACACATATTATTGGCTTTCAACAATTGGGCGCTGCTTATAACTATAATGAGGAAAAAGATTGTTTTGAGTTGGTAACAACTGGTCTTAAAGGCTGCTATATGCTACTTGATGAGCCTAGTGTTACCGGCACTGCTAACATAGTTATGGCAGCAGTATTGGCGGAAGGAACAACCACTATTTACAATGCAGCTTGTGAGCCATATTTGCAACAGTTGTGTAATATGTTGGTACGTATGGGGGCAATTATTACTGGCATTGGTAGTAATTTATTAACCATTATTGGTGTTGAAAAATTGGGAGGTACTAAGCACACCCTATTACCCGATATGATTGAAGTAGGCAGTTTCATTGGCCTTGCTGCCATGACGCAAAGTGAGCTTACCATAAAAAATGCGGGCATAAAACAACTTGGTATTATACCAGAAAAATTTAAAGCATTAGGTATACAGATGCATTTTAGTGGCGATGATATTATTGTACCAGCTCAAGAGAGTTATGAGGTTGCCACATTTATGGATGGTAGTGTGCTTACTTTATCCGATCATCCATGGCCGGGACTAACCCCCGATTTATTGAGCATATTGTTAGTAGTAGCTACGCAGGCAATTGGCAGCGTGTTAATTCACCAAAAAATGTTTGAAAGTCG
>Ga0114942_1000008_pt1 | contig 52966 bp, 37 predicted proteins | sample LowerColdCreek_FD_88674 | JGI IMG/M metagenome (GOLD analysis project Ga0114942, IMG submission 88674) | Groundwater microbial communities from Cold Creek, Nevada to study Microbial Dark Matter (Phase II) - Lower Cold Creek | ecosystem: Environmental > Aquatic > Deep subsurface > Groundwater ... | reverse complement strand
CATAAGTTCCGCGGCGTTAAAATCGGCAATTACACCATCTTTCAAAGGGCGTACCGTACGGATACTTTCATGCGTTTTTTCGTGCATCATTAAGGCTCTTTTGCCTACGGCTAAAACCTCTTTCGGATTGTTTCTGTTAAGTGCAACTATTGATGGCTCGTTAACAACTACTTCATCATTATAAATTATTAGGGTGTTTGCGGTACCCAAGTCCATTGCAATTTCTTGCGTAAAAAAATTAAAAAGTGCCATTTATGTTTAACTATTGGGGCTATTTTAGTAATAACTGCAAATTTGCTGATAATTACCCGAATTATAAAGATGTTGCACACCTATTTTATGGTTGTTAGAAGTATTACGCTATTTTTTTTCTTTAACCAAGCAGTTTTAACATCCTTTAACAGGCAAACAGTTTTTTAGTGTTAAAATTCGTAACCAATATCTGTTCTGTAATACATTCCTTCAAACTCCACCTTTTGCATATTTTCAATTGCTTTGTTTTTAGCTATGGCTAAGCTATCGCCATTGGCGGTAATGGTAAGTACTCTTCCTCCATTGGTAACTATTTGGCTATTGAAGGCTTTGGTACCAGCATGAAAAAGTGAAACATTATTATCTAAATCACCCACAGTAATTGTTTTTCCTGTTTCGTATTTGCCAGGATACCCACCGCTAACTGCCATTACCGTTGCAAAAAAGCCAGGCTTATATTCAATATTTATATCGGATAAATGGTTTGCATTCAAAGCCATAAAAATTTCTACAATATCGTTCTGCATTCTTGGTAAAATTACCTCAGTTTCGGGGTCGCCAAGCCTTGCATTGTACTCAATTACAAAGGGATTTCCGCTAACATTTATTAAGCCGAAAAATACGAATCCGTTGTAATCAATTTCTTCCTTTGCCAAACCATTTATGGTTGGTGCAATAATTGTTTTTTCAACAATATCCATAAAATCATCATCCATAAAAGGAACCGGGGTTACACAGCCCATACCGCCAGTATTTAAGCCAGTATCGCCTTCGCCAATGCGTTTATAGTCTTTGGCATGGCCAATAATTTTATACTCTTCTCCATTGGTAATTACAAACACACTAACCTCAACACCAGCTAAAAAAGCTTCAATAACTACTTTGGAAGATGCGTTGCCAAATTGTTGCTGCACCAACATATCATCAAACACTTGCAAGGCATGGGTATGGGTTTCGCAAATAACAACTCCCTTACCAGCAGCTAAGCCATCGGCTTTTAAAACTATGGGCAAACTATGCTGTTGAATATACCGCTTACCTGCTTCTAGCGTATTAAGGGTAAACGTTTCGTAAGCCGCAGTAGGTATATGATGGCGCTGCATAAACCGTTTAGAAAAATCTTTACTGCCTTCAAGCTGTGCCCCAAATTTTGAAGGACCAATAACTTGTATATGTTGCAATGCCGGCGTAAGTGCATAATAATCTGCAATGCCATTTACCAAAGGATCCTCAGGACCTACAACTACCATATTAATTGCATTTTCTACACAAAAAATGGCTTGTGCATCAAAGTCGTTTACACCTAACTGCACATTAATGCCAACTGTAGCAGTACCTGCATTACCTGGCGCAATAAATAGTTTATTGCAATGCTTACTTTCGGTAATTTTTACTGCAAGTGCATGTTCTCTTCCACCAGATCCTAATAGCAAAATATTCATGAAATATATATTGTAGTGGGGCAAAAGTAAATTATGAAAAGGATAGACTTAAGGTAAATTTTTGTACAAAAAACTTTCATACATATTACGCCAAGGCTGCCAATAAGCATCATCTACCAAAAAATGATTGTGAAAAATGCTGATGCATGGGGCATTTACTTCTTTGCAAGTATGGTAATAATACTGCAATTCCTGGCCAGCTTGCTTGGCAGAAAAATGCTGCTCAAAATGGCTATTCGCATCCATAAAGCAAAAAGGATAAATGGTTAAAGAAGTAGCCGTTTCGGAAGCCAAGTTATACCATTCGTATGCCGATGCTATAGAAGCCCTAAAGCCATTGATACTACCATAACCCATAGAATAATCGGCTGCAATGCCAAGCTGATGCAAGCTTTCATAAGTTTGGGGCAAGGTAATTTTTACATAATGGTGCCGAGATTTTGTTACTTTTTTCCCAATTACTTTTTCTAAAAATTTTACTTCTTCTTGTAATAAATATTCATTATTTGCTGCCTGATAAGAAGGATGAATACCTAGCATATTTACAGTGGCTTGCCCTTGAATAAATTGCTGAAATGCTTTGCTATCGCAGGAATTATTTTTATCGTACTTAGCCCTTCTTTTAGCTAATAAAAAAAAATAAATAGGGGTTAATTTATATTTACTATGCAATTGTGTAAGCCACTCAAATACATTGAATGCATCCTTTTTTTTCCCTAACAGCACTTTATATATTTCGCTTATGGCGCTAAAATTTCCTTTTACTGTATGCTTCAAAATACTTGACGCTATTTTATACCAAGGCTGTGCAGCATATTGAAAAGCAATGTCTACATCGTAGGTAGGAATAAATTGAAAATCTTCAGAAGGTATATTAAGTAAAAAACCTTTTTGCTCTAATTGCTCTTTCAAATATTTTACCCAATAATTTACCAAAGGGATGGATAAAAAATTACACTTATAAGCCAAACTTTCAGTATGTGCATACCTACCATAACTATCTTTTTCATGCGTTAAGTATTCCTCGTAACGGGTTATTAGATAAAAGGTGGCGGCAAAAATATCAAAGGGAAACTGACCATTAGTTTCAAAAAAATATAACTGCTTTCCCTCACCAACAGTATCAATTTTTTGTTGCTGAATGCCAGATTCGAAAAGCAAATCATGAGGCCTAATCCATAATGCATTAGCTATAATTGGTGATTTGTTATAACTTATTTTTACCACATTTTCTGCTTTGGCATAAGCAACTTCATCATTGGTAAATCGGTAGCTATTAATACCCAATAAATTTGCAATCACTTTTACCGAATATGCAAGCCTGCTTGGCACTGGATATGCAGATGTAAATATTAATAGCATACGCTAAAATAAGTTAGAATCTATTTTTCACAAGTACAAATTCAGGAATACTACATTTTTTACTTTACCTTGTAACTGTAATGAAGCAATTAATACCTGTTATTTTATTTACTAGTTTTTTGCTTAACAATTATGCAAAACAAATAAGGTATGTACAATGTACAGTTATTAATGCAGTAAGCGTTGGCGCACCATGCAATTGCTTGGTGGTAAGCCAATTGAATAAGGTTACTAACCAAAAGAATGCACCTATTGCAGCCGCCACTCTTATTCAAGTATATGATGTATATTTTTATACAAGTATGCTCTGCTCTTTTAATACAAGTACTTCGCCGTCCCAACTTTACCAAAGCGGGTACTTTGCTAGTATTGCTTCAGGCTTTATTCCCAAAGCATTCCGGCCACCAAATGTGTAGTTTGTCATTTATTTTTCTATCAATTACAATACATAACCTTAGTAAAGGGTAGTACTGTAACACCCATTTGCCACAAGCCAAAAAACTCATACTTATTATGTACAAATTAATTATTACCTGCATTGCATTGCAGCTAACTATTTCTGCTATTAGCCAACAACCCTTAATTCAAAAAACTTCTATTTTATATGGTGCTATTACAAAAGACAGTTTACTGCAAGCACCATACTCAGCATGGTTTTTACCAAACTATAACAAATACAAAATTCAGGAAAACACCATTGAAGATTTTAAAAAAATAAGCTTTAAAAACTTAGAAATTTCCATTTTCTTTGGCACTTGGTGCGGCGATAGCAAAAGGGAGGTTCCTAGATTTTTACAACTACTAAATAGTATCAAATTTCCAGAAAATCAAATTCACCTTTTTGCACTTGGTGACGATTCATTGCACAAGCAATCACCGCAACACCAAGAAGCCGGTTTAGGTATTTTTAAAGTCCCCGCTTTTATTATTTACAATAATGGCACCGAGCTTAATCGTATCAATGAATTTCCTGTATACACGCTAGAGCAAGACTTGTATACCATACTTTCCCGCCAGCCTTACAAGCCCAACTACGCCTCGTTTGCCACCATACACCAATGGCTGCAACAAAACGTTTTGCTTAATGAAAATATTAGTACTAAAGGGCTTGCCGGACAACTGAAAAACCTAGTTATTAATGAAAATGAATTGAACAGCGTTGGTTATTTATTACTGCAACAGCATAAAGCAAAAGAAGCTTTAAAAATATTCCAAATTAACTATTTTCTTTACAAAGATTCGGCCAATATTGTTTCTAGTTTGGGAGAGGGTTACCTAAAAAACGGTGATGCCACCAATGCCATTATTTACCTAGAACATGCACTAACCCTCAACAAAGATCCACAGGCTATTAAGGGTATTTTACAACTACTGTATCAGGCCAAAGGACTTGTGAATAAATAAATGTTTTCTATTAATTTGGGGCTTCCGGCGCAGGCAATGCACATAGCTTTTCTTGCGCCGTCAGGCTGTTACAAGCTACGCTATCGCTTCGGTGCTGCACTGCGTTACGCACTAGCCCTGTGGGCTACTTTACACATCCTTAAGCCGCAGCCCATTTATAATTAACGTATTATAACTAGCATAAACTTATTTTTGCACCTTGCTAAAAGAATATGTGCAGTAATGACGGATATTATACAACTACTACCAGATAATATAGCCAACCAAATAGCAGCTGGTGAAGTAATTCAGCGCCCTGCAAGCGCCGTAAAAGAGTTACTGGAAAATGCAGTAGATGCTGGCGCCACCGAAATACAACTTTTTATTCAAGATGCAGGAAAAAGCCTAATACAAGTTATTGATAACGGCAAAGGCATGAGTGAAACCGATGCAAGAATGTGCTTTGAGCGGCATGCAACTAGTAAAATTAAAAAAATAGATGACCTTTTTAGCATAAAAACAATGGGCTTCCGTGGTGAGGCGCTAGCTAGCATTGCAGCCGTAGCACAGGTAATTCTTAAAACTAAAAGAGCTACTGATGAGCTAGGCACCTATATAGAAATTGAAAATAGCGTAGTGCAAAAGCAAGAGCCTTGTAGCATGAAAGATGGTACTAGCATTAGCATGAAAAACTTATTTTTCAGCGTACCTGCCCGAAGAAATTTTTTAAAAAGCAACCCTAGCGAATTAAGGCATATTGTGGATGAGTTTATACGAGTAGCCATGGCTTACGCCAACATACAATTTACCCTTAGTAGTAATAGTACACAAGTATTTTATTTGGAAGCTGGCTCGCTGAAACAAAGAGTTACGCAAATATTAGGTACTAGTTACGCATCTAAATTAGTAGCGGTAAACGAGCAAAACGATTACTTTAATATTTACGGTTTTGTAGGTAAGCCAGAAGCTGCTAAAAAAACCCGTGGCGATCAATACTTTTTTGTAAACAATCGGTTTATAAAAAGCGCCTACCTTAATCATGCAGTTACTACTGCATTTCATCAATTATTGCCCAAGGATAGCTTTCCTATGTACACTATTTTTATTGAGGTAGACCCTACCCAAATAGATATTAATGTGCACCCCACCAAACAAGAAATTAAGTTTGATGATGAGAAGGTTATTTATGCCTTTGTATTAGCTGCTATTAGGCATGCATTGGCACAATTTAGCATTGCCCCTTCGCTAGATTTTACACTTGACACCAACATAACCCAGCTAGATGCCGTAAGTAAGCCCATTACTGAAAAAGCCATGCAGCAAAGGGATAGCGGAAATTTATACCAAACATTTACCCAAAAACACCAAGCACATAATATTGATAGAACCGATAAAAGCAACTTAACAAATTGGCAAGATTTTTTAACACCAGCCACTGAAAAATTAGTACCAACACAAGAACCATTATTACCTGCAAATAACCAACAGGAACATAAATTTCCCCCCGTAAAAGAACAACAATATTACCCTTGCCTACAAGTGGCTAATACCTACATTGTTACTAGTATGCAGTATGATGTGGTTATTATACACCAACAATTGGCGCATGAGAGAATATTGTTTGAAAAATTTCAGGCACTAGCCGCTCAACCACAAGTTGCTTTTCAGCAAATATTGTTTCCGGCAACAATTGATTTATCATCGGGAGATGCTGTTTTGCTGCAATCTTTACTACCCGATTTACAAAAAATTGGTTTTATGATAGAAGCCTTCGGAAACAATACTTTTATTGTGCAAGGCGTACCAGCAAGCATTACAATTTCTAATGAAAAACATACCATTGAGTTGCTGTTAGAACAAATGAAGCATGGCAATACTGAAATGAAAATATCGGCTACGGAAAAAATTCATAGAAGCCTTGCACGCCAACAAGCTGTAAAAGCAGGAACTAGCTTACAACATAAGGAAATGCAACAGATTATAACCGATTTATTTAGTTGTAATATGCCCAATATTTCGCCAACAGGTAGCCCAACCTACACAACCTTTTCTGAAAATAAGTTAAGCGAATTATTTAGTAGGTAATTAGTTGGTTTCAGCAATATTTATTAAGTAAGCTTCTACGGCTTTTCTAATACTTGTGGTATTACTAAGGTGATTATTTACCAGTACTGAAAAGCTTAGCATAGCCCCAGATTTTGCTTGTATAAATCCTGATAATGCTACGTTATTACTAAGTGTTCCTGTTTTTGCAAATATTCTTCCTTTTAATGGTAAGTAATAGTTGGTTATTGTGCCTGTACCGCCTGTTGGTAAAATGGTGGTTATTCTATTCCATGGTATTTCTGCATACATTTTACCCAATAAAAATACCATACTTTCTGGGGTAAATAAATTATACCTGCTTAATCCGCTACCATCTACCCACTTGGGTTTTTGCGGTATATCTTTCAACTCATTTTTTAATAAATGGGCTATCATCTTTGCTTCATTCATTTCCCCTAATACAGTGTTACTAGCCATTAACAAAGTTTGCTCTGCAAAAAAATTATCGCTGCGGTGCATCATTATTTTTAACAAGCTATCTGTTGGTTGAGAATAAATGGGCTTACCTTTTATAGTAGTATTTGTGTAATAAATATTATCGTTTTTTAACGCTTCTCTCCAAAGGCCAATAATTTGCTGTTCGGCTTTTACCCTATCATTATCAAAAGTGGTAAAGGAGGTGGTAACATCTTTTTCACTACCCTCAATAATACGGAAGTTGTTGGTGAAAAAATCTCTTTCAATATCCCATTTCTGTGCTACAATAGCATTTGCAAGTTGCTGGTTGCTAAAGTATGGAGGCACTATTTTTAACTTACTATTTTCCAAAGAAAAATCTACTGTGTTTCCATATAATGGCATTTCACTTCTTTCGGCCATGTAATCGGCTATATAATCATCCCAAGCCCAACCAAAGCCTAATGCATTGGTATTAAAATTAGTGTGTGAAAATGCAATAGTTTTTTTTACACTTTGCAATAGTTGCTGTAAAGGCTGTGTGATAAAGTCTTTGTGTAAGGTAGTTGGATCGGCATTGGGGGTTATAAACAAACTGTCCTTGGTTTCGGTAATGTATGCGCCTACCAAACTATCGCCTAAATATTTCATAGCGGTGTAGCAGCTAAAAAGCTTAGTGGTGCTAGCAGGAATAAAGTACTTATTATGCTGGTATTGTTGCAGCCACTGCTGTTTGGTAATATTGTATACAGCAATTCCAAGGTGAGCATTTTTAAGCTCGGCGCTATTGGCTAAATTATCTACATTACTAATAGGTGTTTTTACCGCCAATTCCTTTGTTAACAAGGGCTTGGAAGAACTACAACCAAAAGCAATTAGGGTAATTACTATAAATACTACTTGTTTCATGCTTTACTTATTTACATTCTTTCAATTGCCTTCATCCATCTATCGGGTATTTCATCTTTACTTGCAGTAAGATAATCTTTATAACTACATGCAATATATTTTCCGTTTGGTAGTTTCATCCACCATGTACCAGTATAAATACTTTGCAAAAAAGTTGTTTCTACTTCGTTTGCCTGCAAGTGAAATTCTCTAAAACTTTCTGCATCCTCAATATTAGGTTCTTGCTTTCCTTTATACACACCGTCCATTAAATACCACAACATATGGCTTATTTGTTTTGCGGTAAGCTGTTGCGTATCTTTCTCAGGGTTATACCCATAAATTCCTATGCTTTGCATTTTGGCACTTTGCCCAGCATATTGCATTAGTATGCAGGCTTCTTCGCCAGTGAAACCATTGGGAGTTAAATAGTTTGCTGGCGCATGAGCATTTTGAATGGCTGCAATATCAAAACTTAATAATTCTGCATTCCTAAAATGTGGCTCTACATCATCAAAGTCTTCTTTTACCCTTCCTACTCTTGTGCATTCAAACCCTAATTTATCTATTACTTCTAACATTTTAGGGTGTACCAAATAGCTCTGAAACCCAATATGATTATAGCTTCTAATAAAATTGGGTGCCGCAGTAAGCATCTCCATCAAAAAATTTTCGGCTGGTGTTACACTATCCCAATCAATATTTATAACTGCGTCTACATTACAAACTTCGATAATCTTTTCGGTAGATTGATAAGCGTAGTATTGACCAAGCATTACATCATGCGATCCTCCAATAACCACAATCTTCTTATTCAAGCTAATTACTTCTTTTACTACTTCTTTTACCGCCGCATAAGTGTCTTGTAATGTGGCTCCAATTTTTATATTACCAATATCTACTATTGTTACCGAATCATGCCAATGGTATAGTTTATAGAAAATAGCCCTTACTTCATTGGCGGCATTAGCGGTATAAATGCCTTCACCCCGCCACTCATTACAACCAACAAGCACTATATCTGCATTTGTAATATCAGGAAACTCAGTATTATATATTGCAATGTGTCCGCCCATTTGGGCATTCTTAAAGCCCTCATCATTTGCTATTTCATCAAGGTTCACAGGTACTAGAAAGTCAATTAAAGAATCTAACATGTTTGTAGGGCTTTAAACAAACTTAATTTTTTTTAACAATTGTAGTATGCTTGTGCAAAAATGAATAACCATTATAACCAATGGCATTAATTGTTAGTAATTATTCCGCTGATGCAACACAAGTGTTTTTGGAAAAGCCAGGGTAGTAATTAGTGTATTTTCAATCCAATAGTTAGGCAAGCTGCTAGGTACTATTTTTAGTTCAATATCTATAAATTGTATATGTATAGTTTGGTGGGTAAGCTGCTGCTTATAATTATTAGAAATAGCATTTATAGTTACATCAGTTATTTGTAAATTATTATATAAAAAATCCTTTACTAACAGGTTGTTCCATACTTGTTTTTCATCATTTTCTACTAAGTAATACTCATGTAAATTCTCCCATACATCGCCAGCACCACGCTTATTAATCCAAGTAGTATTCCGTAACCTAAAAATAAAATAGGAGAAAAATCTATTTTTCTTTACTAACCTTTTTTCTTTTACCGGTAGTTGCAATTGTGTATTTTGGGTGAATGCTTCGCAAATGGTATTTAAGCTACATATACCGCACTTGGGTAATGCTGGAGTGCATATAGTGGCACCAAAATCCATTATGGCTTGGTTATAAATGGCGGGCTGCTTTTTATCTAACAGTTCATTTGCTAGTTGGGCAAAATATTTTTTACCCACTATAGAATCAATAGCAGTATTGTTGTTAAATACCCTTGCCAATACCCTAAACACGTTTCCATCAACAACTGCATATGGTAAGTTATAGGCAAATGATGCAATGGCGGCGGCGGTATACGGCCCCACGCCTTTTAAAGCCAATATTGATTCGTATGTATTAGGAAAAACTCCCTTACCATTGTCCCTTATATATCTTGCAGTTATTAGTAAATTCTTACATCTTGTATAGTATCCCAAACCCTCCCATAATTTAAAAACCTCCGTATCATTGGCATTTGCTAAGTGTATAATAGTGGGGTAATGCTTTAAGAAGCATTCGTAATAAGCCATACCTTGTTGCACCCTTGTTTGTTGCAAAATAATTTCACTAAGCCATATTTTATAGGCATCTTTTTCGCCTTTCCAAGGCATTTCTCTAGTATTGCCATTATTCCATAAGCGTAATTTTTTTGAAAAAGTTTCCTTTGTTTTGTGCATTAACTAATTAGTAATCAAATATTAATGTTGCAAATAAAAATTATAAGTAAATTTATAATGTAAACAGCAGCATCGTTAAAAAGCACCATTATATTTCTCTAAAACCCCAAGTTGGCTTAACGCTAAAAATATAATATGAGAAAATCTGATCTGATAAACAATATATCTGATAAAACGGGTATACCAAAAGTAGATGTTTTGGTAACTGTAGAATCGTTTATTAAAGAAATTAAGGATAACCTTTCTAAAGGCGAAAACATATATATAAGAGGTTTTGGTAGCTTTATCACAAAAAAAAGGGCTGCTAAAATTGGCAGGAATATCAAAAAAAATATTGCAGTAGAAATTCCTGAACACCTTATCCCAGCTTTTAAACCATCCAAAGAATTTTTAAACGAGGTAAAGCAAATAGCTACAGACTTGTAAATTTGCATCTCAATTTAACTTAGTGAAAAAACAACAACTTGTTTTAATTAGCCTATCGGTAATAACAGTTCTCTCACTTTTCTTCTTTGGAAGAACAGTACCCAAAACACAAAAAGTAGCAACAGCAACTCCCGCAATTGCTACAACTATTACCACCGATTCCGTACTATTTCAAGCAAAAAAATTATTACCACAATCGCAAATTGAGCACACTGCTAAATTAGAAAATGCGGTTGTAAGAGGCAATGTGAAGCAGCAGCAAATTGATGCCTACAAACAGTTAGCAGCCTTTTGGGGCGATACCGTACACAACCATTACTTAGGGGCTTATTATATTGGAAAAGCCGCAAAGTTGGAAAATTCAGAAAAAAACCTCACATTTGCAGCCCGAATATTGCTAGAAGAAGTAATGACGGGGGCAGGTACGCCGCTACAAACATGGCAGGCTAACCAAGCCAAGGAGTTTTTTGAAAACATTCTAACTATCAATCCAACCAACGATTCAGCGAAAATTGCTATTGGTGCATGCTACATGTTTGGCAACATCTCTAGTAACCCGATGGAAGGAATTTTGAAAGTAAGAGAAATAGCACAGAAAGATTCAACCAACGTGTACGCACAAATAGTGCTTGGCTTAGGAGGAATAAAAAGTGGGCAGTTTGATAAAGCAATTGAACGTTTTGAAAAAGTAATTGCCTTACAGCCTAATAATCTTGAAGCTATCTTTCACCTTGCCGAAACATATGATAGAAAAGGAGATGCTATTAATGCCGCTAAATGGTATAAAAAAGCGGTATCCTTAATAGAAATTCCTGAAGCAAAAAAAGAAATTGAAGCCCGTATAAAGGCTTTAACCAAATAAATATTGATTCACCAACACATAAAACTTTTTAAAGTATGCCTTGTGGTAAAAAAAGAAAGCGTCATAAAATCGCTACACACAAACGTAAGAAGAGATTAAGAAAAAATCGTCATAAGAAGAAGAACAAATAGTTCTTTTAAGCTTACAAATAAATAATAGCAATGCTAAGCACAACTACAGCTTGGCATTGCTTATTAATATGCCTTTATTACAGTTTCCTCCGGTATTGCAACTTACCTTTTCCTTTCCACTCCTTTTCATGCAACGGCGGTAGATGTTTTTTATAGCATACTATTTTGCTGTGCAGTATTGTTATTACTAAAAGTTGCCAATTGTGAACAAAGAACTTATTATAAATGCTACCCCCCAAGGCGTAGACATTGCCCTGCTAGAAGATAAAAAACTAGTAGAACTACATCATGAAAATAATGATGCCAACTTTATTGTAGGTGATTTATACCTAGGTAAGGTAAAAAAATTAGTACCCGGTATGAACGCTGCGTTTGTAGATGTTGGAGCCGAAAAAGATGGTTTTCTGCATTATACCGATCTCAGCCCCTTTGCCAAGTCTATTCTCAAATACACCAATATGTGTATTACTACGCCGCCAGAACAAATGGGCGACTTTAGCAAATTTCATGTAGAACCAGAAATTGTAAAAACTGGTAAAATAAATGAAGTATTAGCTGGCAAGCCAAATGTATTGGTACAAATTTTAAAAGAACCCATTGCCGCAAAAGGACCAAGATTAAGTTGCGAAATTTCCTTACCTGGCCGCTTTGTTGTAATTACCCCTTTTAATGATATTGTTGCAGTTTCCAAAAAAATACATAGCAGCGACGAAAGAAAAAGACTACAAAAAATTATTGAAGCCATAAAGCCTAAAAACTTTGGTGTTATCGTACGCACTGCCGCCGAAGGCAAAAACACCGCAGAACTGCATGAAGATTTATTAGATCTTGTTGCCGCTTGGAATGGTATTCAGAAAAATTTACAAGGCGCTGTCGCCCCCACCAAAATATTAAGTGAGCAAAACAAAACCACTAGTATTCTTAGAGATTTACTCAGTGCCGATTTTAACCGAATTGTAATTAACGAAAAAGGTCTATTTACCGAAATAGCCGATTATATTAAAAAAATAGCCCCCGATAAGGCCGATATTGTAACCTACCATAATAACGGATATGCAATTTTTGAGCAATATGGCGTGGCAAAACAAGTTAAGGCTGGCTTTGGCAAAACGGTAAATATGCCTAGCGGCGCCTACTTAATTATTGAGCATACCGAAGCACTACATGTAATTGATGTAAACAGCGGATACAAAAGCGTAAGCAACAATCAGGAGGAAAACGCCCTAGAAACCAACCTAGAAGCCGCTTCCGAAATAGCAAGGCAGCTAAGGCTTAGAGATATTGGCGGTATTATTGTGGTAGACTTTATTGACATGAAACTGCCCGATAACAAAAAACGTTTGCAAGAAGCAATGGAAGAATCTATGCAGACTGATAGGGCCAAGCATGCAGTATTACCCATTAGCAAGTTTGGATTAATGCAAATAACAAGGCAACGCATGAAGCCTGAAATGAACATTAACACATCCGAAATTTGCCCCTCCTGCGCCGGTACCGGCAAGGTAGCCTCCACACATTTATTAATTGATGAAATTGAAAACAAACTTAATTACCTATTAACCCACTCCCACAAGCAGTTACAACTTTGCGTACACCCAATTGTTGCCTCACACCTTACCAAAGGCCTTTGGAGTATAAAAAGAAAATGGTGGTGGAAATACAAAGCATCCATTAATATAAAATCATCTGGTGATTATTTCTTTACCGAATACCACTTTTTTGATGAAAATGAAGAACAAATAAAAATGTAACCATAACCAATTCCTGCTATCACCAATTAGCAGGATTTTTTTTTGTTAGTAGCCATTTCCTGCTTTTCGCTATTACTCCGCCACAAGCCCAACACATAACCCCTCAGCGGGGTAGCCGCTACAATCAGGGCTAGCAAAGAAAGTAGCTTTCTTATTATTTATAAACTAATAGCGTTCAAAGCTTTATGCAGGCAAGTACCTAGTATTTGGTTGCTGTAGCTTTCGTTTGCTTCTATTAATGCTTGTATTTCTAATTCAATTTGAAATTTTAAAATCAGTCGTTTTTATTTTGTAAGGAAATACTTGTTATAGGTAATCAAACCATTCAGTTTTGCCTTAACTATTACGCCTAACATATCAGGTATATTTAAAATCTAACTATTCATCAACAAAAAATAACCATTTTAAATATTACTCCAAGGTTTGATAACTTTTCTTTCCTCCTTACACATAACACAACAATATCCGCAAATAACAGCTGTCATCTTGCAGTTATTAGCCGCTTTTATAGTATTTTCAAACAATCTTACACCTCTATATTGCTAACATATGAGAAAATACCTTTTGCCAATAATTATTATTTGTTGCTTTTTCAGCAACAGCTATAGCCAATTAGATACTGCCTTTCTGCACCAATTACAATCTTTAGCATTTTATGAGCAAGTACACCAACGAATTCCTAACAACAGCTTATTAACCGTGGATAGCTTTTTTGTGCAGGGCAATAGATTAATTATTTATTTTAATAAGAATCAACATTTTGTACCAGGAGATATTACAGAAAAACAATCCGAATTTTTACAAGAAGCCTTAGCTAATAGCACCTCAACTGCAAGTGTTAATAGCATAGAATTGTTGGCAAAAGATAGGGCAACCAACACTTGGAAATCTCTAGACTTTTTTGCAACTACCAGCAGCAGGGCTATTTATCAACAACAGCCCAATAACGATCCCTATCCAAATATTGCAGGTACTAATTTAGCTGCAAGTGGTAGTAGAATAGCTCCCTCCACCTTACAATCTAATACCGTAGGCGGCTTGCAGGGAAAAACAGTATGGCTTAGCCCCGGTCATGGCTATGATGTAGCCAATGCTTCTGCCACCGCTTTTAGTACACAACGTGGCAACACTAATGAAATAGTAGAAGATTTTGGCACAGTAGAAACCTTACATTACTACCTACAATACTTTTTACACAATGCTGGTGCTAGCGTATGGAGTGTTAGGGAAAAGGATGTAAACCCCACTGAAATTATTGTAAATAATGATATGGGCGCTCCTGCTTATTCCGAAACGGGTAGCTGGACAGACGGGGCTGTTACAGGTTATAATGGCACTTATAGAGTGGCTACTGCTACTACAACGCAAACTGCCACTGCTACTTTTTCGCCAACAGTTACCGTTAGTGGGTATTATTGGGTATCAGTTAATTTTGTAAGTGGCGGTAACCGACCAACCGATGTAAAATATACCATTAATCATGCAGGAGGCTCCACCACCTATTTGGTTAATCAAGAAATTCACGGTAGCACTTGGGTATATTTGGGAAGGTTTTATTTTACCGAAGGTGCCAACAATACCATTGTTATTAGTAATCAAAGTAATGATGCTTCACAAGCCGTAATTGCCGATGCGGTAAGGCTTGGTAGCGGTATTGGCCAGCAGGCAGATTGTAGCTTCCCCGCAGTACCCGTAAGCAATAAAAGCAGGTTTGAAGAGTCGGCGCATATATACGCAATGTACCAAGGTTATCCTACCTGCACAGGTGATGTAACCATGCGTCCACGCTACGCCGAGTGGGAACTTTCTAAAGGATTACTCTCAGATGCTAACAATGCAGTGTTTGTTTCATTTCATACCAACGCTGCCAATGCGGTAGCCCGTGGCACAGAAACTTATAGATATAATGGTTTGGGTAGCGGAAGACCAAACATTACTGCTGGAAGCACACAGCTAAGGGATAGCATACATAAGCAAATAGTAGCGGATATACGGGCAGCCTATAACCCTACTTGGGCAGATAGGGGCGTAAAAGAAGCCAACTTTGGTGAGTTAAGAGAGCTGAATACCCTACCAGGTACTTTAATAGAACTTGCCTTTCACGATACGCCAGCTGATGCTACCGATTTAAAGAATCCTGCATTTAGATTACTAGCGGCAAGGGCTATTTACAAAGGAATTGTAAAGTATTTTAATTATAAAGATGGCACCCCAATTGTTTTTTTACCGGAGGAGCCAACCCATGTATCCGCAATAAATATTGGTACCAATAAAATAAAAGTTACTTGGCGCAAACCAGCAACTGGCGGTATTCTCGGAGATGCTGCAACTAGCTATGTATTGTATACAAGTACTAATGGTAAGGGCTTTTCTAATGGTATTTTGGTAACAGATACTACTTACACGTTTACGGGTGCTGCTAATACTACTTACTACTTTAAAGTTGCGGCTGCAAATGCTGGCGGGGAGTCTTTTACCTCAAGTGTAGTTGCTGCAAGAACTCCACAGAATGGCGGTAATGCAACTTACCTAATTGTAGACGGCTTTGATAGGCTATCACCAATGGTATTAAGAAACGAAGGAAGCATATTAGGTAATGTTAGAAGAATGTTTTTAGATAGAATTAATAGGTACGATTATATGGTAGACCATGCCGAAGCCCTTAGCACTTGTGGCGCCTCGTTCGATGGTGCACAGAATGAAGCTGTAGGTAATGGCCTAGTTACATTAAGCAACTATTTTGCAGTAGATTGGTTCACAGGAGAAGAAAGTACCGCAGATAGATCGTTAGATAATAATGAAATAACCTTACTAATTAATTATTTAGATAATGGTGGCAATTTGCTATTATCTGGTTCTGAAATTGGTTGGGATATTGGTAGGGCAGCATCTGCAAATGCTAGCTTAAACTTCTACAATAATTACCTTAAGGCAAATTTTATTGATGATGACGCAAACACTTATAACTTCTCTGGAACCAGCCAATTTTTTAGTAACCAATCGGGCAGTTTTGATAACGGGCAGTTTGGTAATTTTGATGTTGATTTTCCTGATAGAATTGCTGCTAATACTGGAGCTGAAATATTATTAAACTATGTTGGAGGCACCGCTGATGGTGCGGCAGTTGGCTTTAGGGGCGCACACAAAACAGTGTACATTGCTTTCCCAATTGAGGCTATTACTAATGCAAGCGTAAAAAACAGTTTAATATGCAGTGCTGTTTCTTACCTAACACCTACACTGCCTGCTACTGGGCTATTGCTTTCGGGCAGCTATACACAAGGAAAAAATGAGCTTACTTTTATTACAAAATCAGAATTCAACACTAAACAGTTTGAAGTAGAAAAAAGCCATAATGGATTTACATTTTCTAAAATGGGTAATGCCATTTCGGCTAAAGGCATTGCAAATACACCATCAAAATACTCGGCTATAGATGCTAACCCGCTGCCAACAACTTATTATAGAATAAAAGCAATTGATGTAAATGGTAAATATTTATATAGCAACACCATACAGCTATTAGCACCAGATAAAATAATGTACTTGGTAAATAATCCCGCTAAAAATAGTATTAACACTTTAGTAAACACAACCGAAAAATACACCCTACAACTTAGTAATTCTTTGGGGCAAGTGTTATATACTAGTCAGCAGGTAAAGGGAACCACCAATGTAACCATTCCTGTAAATAATTTTACAAAAGGTATGTATTTATTACAGTTAATAACAGCAAATAAAACCATTACACAAAAAGTAATTATTGAATAACCGAGTGCCAGGTGAAGGATTGAAATGGAAATCCTTTTGTTGAGGTACGAAACAAAAGATTGTAATGTAAAGCCTGACGCCGCTGCGGCTTTGCGGCGGCACCCCCAAATAAATATTTGTTATAAATGCAATTAACTATTTAAATGGTTTTTTCTGTAGATAGTATTAAATTATATTGCTGAAAATATTTTGGAATGATATTTGTTTCACTTTTAAAAACAACATCATGAAAGTAATAACTACCCTTTTATTACTGGTAGTAGCTGCTACCTTACAAGCGCAAACCAGTACAGAGTTGGTTCCCGATCAAAACCCTAATTACTTGCAAAGCCAAGCTAGGTACACAAAGTTTAGGGACAGTTTGGTGCAATACCAGAACACCACCGTGCAACAAACCTACAAGGCTTTCGACTGGTATCAAGAAAAATTAGACAGAAAAAATACCCGTTTTGATAACAGACAACAACGCCGCGTTAACCGCTCAATGTACCAAAATTATTTGTTTGACGCCAACCCTTGGTACGGCTTAGGATGGAATAATTGGGGCCGAAATCGTTTTTTTCCTAACATTGGTTACCGTACTGGCAATTGGCAATTTTGGTTCTAAAACAAACACTTAAAAACTCAAGTATTACTTATGCAATTTCAATTAGTAAAACAATTAATAGTAGCGGTAAGCATAGTAGCCTTATTAGCTGCTTGTGCCCAAAGAAAAGTTACCCGTATTGACCCTGTAGAAACACCCGATATAAGCGGAAGCTGGAACAATACCGATAGCAGACTTACAGCAGATGCCATGATAAATCAGGCACTGGGCGATAAATGGCTTGATAATCACTTAATGGCAAAAGGAAAAAAACCAGTGGTAATTGTAGGCATGATAACCAACAAAAGCCATGAACATATTGAGAGTGAAACTTTTGTAAAAGACTTAGAAAGATCTTTTATACAAACACAGAAGGTAGGTCTTGTGCAGAGTGGAAAAAAGAGAGAAGAAATGAGGGCGGAGAAAGCAGATATGCAATCTAACGCCTCGGCAAGTACCATGAAGCGTTTTGGACTTGAAAACGGTGCAGACTATATATTACAAGGCTCTATTAATTCTATTGTAGATGCTTATAAAAAGAATAAGACGGTTACCTATCAGGTAAATTTAGAACTTACCAATATTGAAACCAATGAAATAGTATGGATTGGCGATAAAAAAATTGCTAAAAACGTTAAGAACTAATATTTACCTATACCACAACCCCTTCATGGTATTCTATAGTTACAAATATTTTAAGGCATGGATGGCATTGCTATTCATGCCTTTACTATTCAGTTGTGCATCTTACAACAATAAACTTACCAAGTATTATGGCGAAGTTCGTTCGGCCAACTTTAAAGCTGCTAATAACATTTTAGAGAATAGCTCATTCATTAAAAGCAATAGAAATGAATTACTCTATTATTTTGAAAAAGGTAAACTATACCATTTGCAAAAACAATATGATAGTAGCAATACCTACTTTAACCTTGCTGATAAATTACTTGAAACAACCAATAAAAATGTTGGCGATGTAGCACTAAGTGCACTTACCACACCCATGAATAAAAAATATTTGGGTGAAGATTTTGAACGCTACCTAATGCATTATTACAAAGCATTAAATTATTTATACTTAGATAGGCCAAATGAGGCACTTGTAGAAGCAAGGCGTATAACGCTAACAGCCAATTATCTTTCCGATTATAAAAAAACAGGATCAAATAAATATACAAAAGATGCGTTTGCATTTAACCTGCAAGGAATAATATATGAAGTAAATGGAGATATTAACAACGCCTTTATTGCTTACCGAAATGCGGCTGATATATACTTAGCCAATAATGGAAATTTTTATGGAGTAGCTATGCCAAAGCAATTAATGCAAGATGTGCTAAGAACGGCACAGGCAATGGGTTTGGGTGATGAACAAACTAAGTATACTAAGTTATTTAATATTGAAGTTAATAATGTAAAGGCACCTTACGGCGAAGCAATCATTTTTCTAGAACAAGGTTGGGCACCCATAAAAACCGAACAAAATATTACCCTTACTAAAATAGGTAATGGTACTTTTTTTTCTTATACTGATGCTTACGGAAACAGTGTTGATATACCCTTTAATTTTGGTTACTACAACCAGCTTAATAACAATACACTTGATGCTAGTAATGTGCGAATGTTAAGAGTAGCTTTACCAAATTATGCCCCAAGCAGCAAACTACAACAGTTACCTACCATAATAGTAAATGGAATTAACCAAACGCCTACGCTTGCTTATGATGTAAATAGTATAGCCATAGCTACCTTACAAGAAAGAATGTTTACGGAAATTGCCGACGCCATTGCAAGGCAGTTAGTAAAAAAGATGGTTGAAAAAGGGTTATCCGCAGGCACAGAAGAAGTAGCTAAAAAAAATTCTAAAGAAAAGGATGATGAAAAGAAAAAATCTAACGCTGCTGCAGCTGGGGCTATGGCTGGTTTGCTAGTAAATATTGTAAATAATGTTACAGAAAAGGCTGATACTAGAAACTGGCAAAGCCTACCAGCATTTATAAGTTATATACGTATTCCTCTTTTAGCCGGTGAAAACACCGTACAACTACAATACGGTAGTAACAGGAAAACAATAAAGTATTTTGGTAAGCAAGGGCTAGGCCTGCAAGTGGCAAGTTGGAATGCTAAAATAGTAGATTAGCTATTTGCCGCAGCACTAATATTCCTTATACGCTTGTGCATAACGGCAAACCATAGTGGTGGCAAAGTAGCCATAAGCATACTCCCCGGATAGCCAGTAGGCAATTGTGGTGCTTGCTCATGATGCCTAAGAATTTGGTATTTTCTACTCGCCAAGTAATGATGATCGCTGTGGCGGCTTAATTCAAAAAGCATTAACCTACCAAGCGGATGATTGCTATTCCACGAATGCTCGGGCAGGGTTCTCTCAAATTTCCCATCAGCTGTTATTTTACGCCTAAGCCCGTAATGCTCAATGTAATTAACCGTTTCTAATAATAAAAAACCAATGCTTGCAGCTACCAAAAAGTATAGCATTACCCATATGCCAAATACCAAATAAACTGTACCTACAAAAGCAATTTGCAATAGCTGTAACTGTAGCATTTCGTTTTGTAATCCATAAGGTTGCTTTCCTTTCTTTGCTGCATCAGCTGCGGCAATTTTCCAAGCTTTTATATAAGTGCCGCTAATTGTTCTAATCCAAAAAGCATATAAGCTTTGCCCATATGGCGCACTGCTAGGGTCTTCAGGTGTTGCTACATGTTTGTGGTGCCCTTTATTGTGCTCAATAAAAAAATGGGTGTATAAGCTAGTCAGTAATAATGCCTTTGCTAAAAACTGTTCGTATTTATTTACCCTATGTCCCAATTCGTGGGCTACATTAATTCCAAAAATACCACATAGCAAGCTCATACTTGCAATACGTCCGGCTATATCAATTTGTGTTAGTGCCTCAACGTTTTTTAAAGAAACTAAAAACATTATTAAACTAGCGTACTGCAATGGCACAATAGCATGTAATAAGTAATCGTACCATTTATCTTGTTTAGCCATTTCCTCCTCAGCAGCGGCTAGGTTTTTCTCATTGGGGGCAAGAAAAAACTCTATTGCCGGAATAACAATAAACCCATAAATTACGGGTAGCCAGCACCAAATACCTATTTTGTTAAAAGCTAATACAGCTAGCACAAATACCCACATTGGGGTAGCATACTTTATATGCTTAATTTTCATTTTTGTAATATAAATAAATTTTAATCGGTAAAGGCGATTGTTTAGCGTGTTAATAATAATTCTATTATTAAACCTAACATTTGCTTAAGCGTCTACTTTAAAAAAATCCTGCTATGCCAATCTCAAACGAAACAAAGAATTTTCACTTTTTACAACGTGCAGGCTTTGGTGTTAATACAAATATGCTAACAACTTTGGCTGAAGTTAACACTAAGGAATTAGTGAAAAAAAACATTTCGGCAGCACAAGAACCGCCCGTTTATTTAGATAAAGTAAACAATAGCATTAAGGAAATGATTACAAATCGGCAAGAAGATGCTAAAATGAAAGGCGAGGAATTAGGGAAAAATTTAAAGAAAGAATTAACCGCACAAGAAAAAAGGCAAATACAAGTGCAAAGCCGAGAAGATCTTAAAAACCTTAATCTTTTGTGGCTAGATACAATGGTAAAAGATGCTGCACCCCTAAGAGAAAAAATGGCGCTATTTTGGCATGGCCATTTTGCAAGCAGGCAAATAAATGTGTACTACCAACAACTGTTATTGCATGAAATTCGCAAAAATGCTGTAGGAAATTTTGGCGATTTATTAAAAGCTGTTAGCAAAAGTGCTAGCATGCTATCGTTTTTAAACAACCAACAAAATAGAAAGCTAAAACCTAATGAAAATTTTGCCCGTGAAGTAATGGAATTATTTACCCTAGGTAGAGGAAACTATACTGAAATTGATATTAAAGAAGCTGCAAGAGCCTTTACTGGTTGGGGTTTTAGGCTAGATGGCTCATTTGTATTTAGGCAGGCCTTGCATGATGATGGTGTAAAAACAATTTTTGGAAAAACAGGTAATTTTACTGGAGATGATGTGTTAGAAATGCTGTTACAAAACCCACAAACGGCTATACATATTACTGAAAAAATATACCGCTTTTTTGTTAATGATGTTATTGATGTAAAGCAAGTAAAGTACTTAGCAGATAAGTTTTATAAAAGTAATTACAACATTACCACACTACTCACGGAAATATTTAATAGCCAATGGTTTTATGAAGCCAAAAACATGGGCTGCATTATTAAAAGCCCAGTAGCATTACTAGTTGGTATACGTAAGTTGCTACCAATGGAAATTGAAAATCCGCAAATACAGTTATTGTTACAAAGGGCATTAGGACAAACCCTTTTTTACCCGCCAAATGTAGCAGGCTGGCCAGGTGGTGAGGCATGGATTGATAGCTCATCCTTAATGTTACGACTAAGATTACCGCAGTATATAAAAGATGATGATAGTATAGCCATAGCAGTAAAAACTGATGATGATGTGCAAATGGGTATGATGGAAAATCAACAACTGAACAAACCAAAAATTGGCAAAAATTATGGAGGCAACCAAATTAGGGCTAATGTAAATTGGGAAACTTTTGCAGCACAGTTTGATAAAGTGCCAAGGGAGGCATTATATACTACTTTAGAGAAGGTGGTTATTCCTACAAAAGCTAGCCCAATTAATGCTAATGCTGTTCAGGCCCAAGCCAATGCAGGCACACGCCTTAGCTATATTCAATCTATTACCATTGCATTAATGTGCACGCCAGAATACCAGTTATCATAACCAATAAAAATAATTTTATGCTTATAAAAAGGCGAAATTTTTTACAGATAGGCTCCTTAGCAAGTGCATCATTAATGCTTCCAAAACTGCTAAAAGCATTTGAAAATCCAAACCTCATTAAAGTACCACAAGGAAATAAGGTTTTAATTGTGTTACAGTTTAATGGGGGAAATGATGGTCTTAACACTGTAGTTCCAATAAGCAACGATATATACTACAAATTAAGACCAAAAATAGCCATTGATAAAAGCAAAGCCCTAGGCCTTACGGATGAAGTAGGCTTGCACCCATCCTTAACTGCTTTAAAAGAATTGTACAATAATGGAGAGTTAAGTATTCTAAACAATGTAGGCTACGATAACCCCGATAGAAGCCATTTTAGAAGTATGGATATTTGGCAAACGGCTAGTAAAAGCAACGAAACTTGGCAAACAGGTTGGCTAGGCAGGTACTTAGATACACAATGTGCCAATTGTGATAAACCTACACAAGCTTTGGAGCTAGATGATACGCTAAGCCTTGCTATGAAGGGCGCAAAACAAAAAGCACTTGCACTAAAAGACCCTAAAAAATTATTTGCCCAAAGCCAAGAAAAATACCTAAAAACTTTGGCCGCTGCACACCACCATCAAGATCATGAAAAGCCAGTAGATTACTTGTATAAAACAATGGCTGAAACCATAAGCAGTGCAGAATATATATATAAGCAAAGCAACATAAGGCCAAGCTTAGCTAGTTACCCAAATACCGAGCTAGCTAAAAGTTTTAAAACCATTTCTTCACTTGTGTTAAGTGATGTAAATACAAAAGTGTACTATGTTAGTTTAGGTAGTTTTGATACGCATGTAAATCAAGAAAACACCCAACAAAGGCTTTTTAATGAGTTAAATGGTGCGGTAGATGCGTTTGTAAAAGATATGAAAGCAAATGGCAGGTTTGAAGATATACTACTGATGACCTTTAGCGAGTTTGGCAGAAGGGTTGGCCAAAATGCAAGTGGCGGTACAGACCATGGAACAGCCAATAATATGTTTTTGATGAGTGGAGCTTTAAAGCAAAAAGGGCTACTGAATCCCATGGCAGATTTAAGTAATCTTATTGATGGAGATTTAAGATACCAAGTAGATTTTAAAAGTGTATATGCCACCGTATTACGCAAATGGTTAGGTGCCAATGATGCCGAAATACTTGGAAGGCAGTACGATTATTTGTCATTTGTATAATAGTTTACTTCAGTTTCCAAAAGCCTTACTATGTGCTAAAATGGTAAGGCTTTTCTATGCTTTTCCTTGCATCATTTTTTTCAAAAAAGGAGATAAAAGCAACAGTAACACTCCACTACAAACAGATATAATGGCTATTTGCAAAAAGGTAGTATTGTATATTGCCAATGAAGCTGCGGGGCTTATTTTTATATCACCTTCATTAGTTGGTATGGCCATAAGGCTACCAATCCAACCGGCTAAGTATTGCCCATAACTACTTGCTAAAAACCATACACCCATCATTAAGCCAACCATTTTTGGTGGCGACAATTTAGTTATTACCGATAGGCCAATTGGCGATATACACAATTCCCCGGTGCACATAAAAAAGTAAGCTAATACAAAAAACAGTAATGGTATTCTACCAGCTTCGTTTACATATGCTGCGCCAAGAATAAAGCAGTAAAAACCCAACCCAAGCTGCAACAATGCCAAGGCAAATTTTATAGCAGCATTTGGTTCAATATTTTTCTTACTTAGCCATAACCACAACCAAGCAAATATTGGGCTCAGCAACACAATCATTGCACCAGCAATACCATTATTTAATGCTGCGGAAGATAGTTGCACGCCAAAAAAATTTAGGTTCACATGCCTATCAGTAAATAAGTTTAACGAGCCACCACCCTGCTCATAGAATGCCCAAAAAAGTGCAGAAAAGATAATTAATACTAAGGCAGCCATTATTAATTGTAGCACTGCTTTTCCTTCTTTTACTGCTAAATATAATACGTATACTAACGACAGTACTCCAAAGGCGTTAATTAAATAACTATAAAAATTATAGTTAAATAATATCCATACAAATAGCGGAATAGTTACAATACTTGCAATGTATATAAGTTGCTCCTTTGTAATTATTGGCAATATTTTTTCCTTTAAAAATGTTTCATTCGGTGCTAGCCCAACTGGGCCCAAATTTTTCCTGCCTTTTAAAAAAGTTACCAACCCTACTAACATAAATATGCCAGCCAAGCCAAAGCCTGCATGCCAATTTATCTCCTGCCCTACATAGCCACATATTAGTCCGCCTAGCATAGCACCCACATTTATCCCCATGTAAAAAAGGGAGAACCCAGCATCTCTTCTACTATCGCCCTCTTTATATAAATTACCTACAATACTGCTAATATTTGGTTTAAAATATCCATTACCTACTACTATAACGCTCATACCAAAAAAATAGGTGGTGGTGTTTGGTATTGCCAATACAAAACTTCCAATAGCCATTAATACAGCCCCAAAAATAATGGAGCGTTGAAAACCCAAATACCTATCTGCCATCAATCCGCCAATAACAGGCATGGCGTAAATAAGCGATTGATATACCCCGTACAGCATATTACTTTTTATATCGTCAAAATGTAGTTGGCTTGTCATAAATAGTACCAGCAAAGCCCTCATGCCGTAGAAGGTAAACCGCTCCCACATTTCGGTAAAAAATAACAGGTACAATTGCTTCGGATATTTACCAGAGAAGTTTTGTATTTCGGCTAATGTGGGCATCATTCCACTAAGATAAGTTGCTTACTTACAATGCATTGCAGCAATTGCAACAAAATATTCACAGAATCTTTGCAAAAGCGGCAAATTTTAGGGTTCAATTTAATATGCACCAATGTGCTAGCAAGTTACCTTTGCCGAAATTATCCTTTTTCACTTATAAAATTTATTTCATATGATTAAAATTGCTGTTGCCAAAGGCGATGGAATTGGCCCAGAAATTATGGATGCGGTACTTAGTATTTTTAACGCTGCTAATGTGCCTTTAGAATATGAAACAGTTGAAATGGGTAAATGGGTTTTCGACAAAGGCTTTAACAACGGTATGACGCCCGAAGCCCAAAAAGCAATTGAAACCTTGGGTATCCTTTTTAAAGGCCCAATGGAAACCCCAAAAGGTAAAGGCGTAAAAAGTGTAAATGTTACCGCCCGTAAAACTTGGAACACCTATGCTAACAAACGCACCTTCCAAACCCTACATGGCGTAGATACCGTATTCAGCAAAGCAGGCATACCAATTAACGTAACCATTGTTAGAGAAAATATTGAAGATACTTACGGCGGCATTGAGCATATGCTTACTAGCGATGTGGCATTATGCCGCAGGTTTATTACCCGCCCAGGCAGCAAGCAAGTAATAAAATATGCTTTTGAAATGGCTAAGCAAATGGGTGCTAAAAGAGTTACCTGCGGCCACAAAGCCAATATTATGAAACTTACTGATGGCCTATTCTTAGAAGTTTTTAAAGAAATAGCAGCAGAATATCCAGAAATAAAATCCGATGATGTAATTGTTGACGATTTGTGTATGAAGCTGGTTACCCGCCCCGATTTGTTTGAGGTGGTAGTACTCACCAACCTTCAAGGCGATATCGTTAGCGATTTGTGTGCTGGGCTTGTTGGTGGTTTGGGCTTTGCCCCATCAGCCAATATTGGTGATGATATTAGCATTTTCGAAGCCGTACATGGCACTGCACCCGATATTGCAGGTAAAAATTTGGCTAATCCAACAGCCCTACTACTTAGCGGCATTGGCATGCTTCGTCACCTTGGTTTGTTACACAGTGCAGCCACTATAGAAAATGCCCTTTTGTACACTTTAGAAAATGGCATACATACTGGCGACTTTGGCAGCAAAACCACCGCTAGTGTTGGCACACAAGCATTTGCCGATGCGGTTATTGCTAACTTTGGTAAGCAACCACACTACAATGCCAAAGAGTTATTGCCCAATAGCCCAATAACCATTACTATGAAGCAGCTTACGGAAAATCCGTTAATTGTTACAGAAAACCAACCAACATTATCCATTGCCGGGGTCGATTTATTTGTGGAGTTTGCCGGCCAGCCCAAAGCCCTAGCCGATAATTTATTAGCACATTTAAGCGGCAATTTAAAATTGGTAACCATCAGTAACCGTGGCACACAAGTATGGCCAAAAGGTTCAGTATTTACCAACTTAATTAATCAATACCGCTGCCGTATAGAAACCACCGACGGTGCTATTTTAACACAGCAAGATATTGTAGCGTTATATGCTAAAGTAGCTACTACCCTACATGTTACTTCGCTAGAAATTCTTCATAAAGATGGTGATAAAGCATTGTACAGTTTAGCACAAGGTCAGTAAGCATTTGTTTATCTTACTTATATAATTTAATTCTATCAGTTGCAGGTTTCTTCCGGCAATTGATAGAATTTTTTTTTGGCATTCCCCCGAAAAGCAGCGGGGGCCGGGCTTTCCGCTATTACTCCGCCACATTGGCCTTGCACAAATGCCTCAGCGGGGTAGCCGCTACAATCCCTAATGCGGTTAATGCCGCTAATGTGCTAATTAAATACCCAATGTTGCGTCCTTTCGAACACATCGTTTACGAGTGGAGAAATCTCAACTTAATGTGCTGATATGCTAATGGAAAGAGGTAAGAGGTTAAGGGTATAGGGTGTATGGAAGAAATCTCATCAATCCAGCACTAATAATTTAAAAACCTTATTACAATGCACCTACGCCCTTGAAAGAAATGCGTTAAGAAAATGATAGTCTGTAGCGTAAGCAGCCGGCGCTGCTCGGGCAGTTAGTAGAAAAAATACTTTCGATGATTGGTGCGAGTTCGTCGGGTGTAGCGAAAGGATATCATTTTTAGCTATTTCTTTCGCAGGCTAGATTTTGTGTTTCTTTTTTATCATGAAAAAAGAAAATATAATTTCTCAACAAAGAGCACAACAGCACAAGTCACAGACTTGCGCTAGCAGGGCAAAAGGTAAAGAGTTTATGGCTTAGAGATGAAGCGTCATTTCGAAAGTATCGTTTACGAACTGAGAAATCTCACTTTAATATGCTAATTAGCTAATGCAATGCTGTGCTAATATGCTAATTGAAAGCTCCGTTATCCTAAGCTTGTAACTCAGGATTTTAATAACCGCTGTTCTACATTTGTTATGATTATTATGCTACTGAAACAAGTTAATGACTTGTACTTCGGCATCTACTAAAACATAAGACCTATAAGGTTTTGAAAACCTTATAGGCCTGTAGTACTTACTGCCTCGCCAGCTTTAAGCATCTATTTTTTTTAAAATATGCTATTGAATAGCCTTCAACATTTCTTTTACTGCTGCTTGTAATTGTGCGTCTACGCCATTTAAAAACTCCTCATATTTCAAAGGCACTTTAATATCTGGTTCTACTTGTAAATTTTCGGTTGGGCGTTTTTCAGCACCAATAGTAGCAATCATTGGTATACCAAATACTAGCGTAGGGTCTATTTGGGTTTCCCACCAAACGGCAGTTCCTGTGCCTGGTACCGGCATGCCAATTAATTTACCTAAACCATTTTGTTTGTACACATACGGAAAAATAAATGCGTCGCTATAATTGCCTTCACTCATTAATACACAACTTGGTTTTTGCCAACGGTCTAATGGTTCGGCAGCTGAAACAAGGTTGCCTTGTGGGGCAAATTGTAAATAGGTTTTTCCGCTAAACAAAGTATTTAAATCGTTGTGTAGCCAACCGCCACCGTTGAACCTTGTATCTACAATTATGGCTTGCTTATCTCTGTTTTTGCCCATCACTTCATCTATAACTGTTCTGTAGCTACCATCATTCATGCCTTGTACATGCACATAGCCAACTTTACCACCACTTAACTTTTCTACGATTGCCCTCATTTTTTCAACCCATCTTTTATACATTAAGCTGGTTTCTTCTGCAAATGTTATTGGTTTTACCACTTCATCAAATCGAGTTTTAGTGGCTTCGTTATAAAGACTTAATAAGACATTTTTCCCTACTTTTCTATTTAATAATGCAGCCCAATCGGTTGTTGAGGTAATTAGTTCACCATCAATTTTTTCTATTACTTGGTTGGCTTTAACTGCACTACTAGATTTATCTAATGGGCCACCAGCAATAACTTCTGTAATTTTTAAACCATTGCCAGCAAAAGTTTCATCGTATAACAAACCCAAACTAGCCGTAACATCGGGGTTGTGGGGTTGTGGTGAATAACGGCCACCCGTATGGCTGCCATTTAATTCGCCCAACAACTCACTTAATAACTCTTGAAAATCGTAGTTATTGCTAATATGAGGTAAAAATGCAGCATAGGCTTGCTTATACATATTCCAATCTAAACCATGTAGGTTGGGGTCGTAAAATTTGTCTTTTACTTGTTGCCAAGCATGTTCAAAAATATAAGCTCTTTCTGCTGCTGTGTTTAGCTGCATTTCGCTATTAATGCTAATGGGGGTAGGTTTACCCGTATCGTCTACTTTTAAAATATTTCCACCGTTTCTAACATATAAAATCTTCCCATCTTTACTTAACTGTAAGCTGGCGTTGTTGGCTCCTAATTTAGCCAATAGCTTGGTTTCTTTTGTTCTGGTATCGGTTACCCATACATCGTAGCCTTTTTCAAAAGCCGATAAATAGTAAAGTTTACTACCATCATTGGTTAAAGCATAATCTGCTATGCTACTGCTGTTAATGGTTAGGCGTAAAATTCTGTTTTCAAAATTGGCAATATCGGGTGTAAAAGCTGATTCTTTTGGGGTTTTTGCCGAATCGCTTTTTTTATCGTCTACTAATGCTAATTCTTCTTTTGTTAGTTTAAATTTATCGTAAAGGTTGCTTTCTAAAAATCCAATAAATATATCTACCTCTCTATCTCCATTACCTGCTAAACCTCTACGACCTAACTTATTATTGGTAAAAGTGATGGCATTGCCATTCATTGCCCATTTAATATTGTTTTGGCCAAAGCCACTTCTGAAAGGATGTTCAATAGTGCCACTACCATCGGCCTTAATAAAAGCAAAATTTCCGTAACGCCACGTTCCCTCTTGATCGTTGCAAATAATGTATTTACTATCGTTGCTCCATTCAAAATCCCAATCGCCATCGCTATAACTGTAATTTCTTCCCTTTGGCAAAAGGGTTCTTGTTTTTTTAGTTGCAATATTATAAACGCTTAAAATGTTCCTATTTTCTATGTACGCAATTTCTTTTCCATCGGGGCTAATTTTTGGCATAAACTCATCGGCCTCGGTAGTAAGTATGGGCTCTTCTTTAATAAGCGTGCTGGCGTAAAAATAAGGTTCTTCTTTTCTGGTAACTGTAGCGGTATAAATGTCCCAACTTTCATTGCGTTCTGCTGCGTACACCAATGTTTTTCCATCGGCACTAAATTTTACCATTCTTTCTTGCTGTGGAGTATTGGTTATTCTTTTTGTTATACCACCATCTATACTAGTAACAAATATTTCTCCTCTTGTTACAAATGCAACTTCTTTGCCATTTGGCGACACTGAAAATTCGCTAATGTTTCCATTAACACTTACTATTTTCTCGGTGTTTTGTTTGGCATCGTTTGCTATTTCTATGTCTAAAAGTTGTGCTTGCCCACCTTGTGGTTGAACGTAAATAGAACCATCGTATGTATAGCATAAAGTATTGTTATTGGCTACACTTAAATGCCTTACCGGATGATTTTTAAATTGTGTAATTTGTTGTTCAGCAATTTTTAAACGAAGTGGTTTTTTGAAAATATTTTGTGAACCATTTTTTTCACTTAAATAATATACATATTGATCATCGGTACTAAAAATGGGCTCTCTATCTTCTCCATTAAATTCTGATAGTTGTTGGTATTGATTAGCTTTAATATCTAACAACCAAATATCTCTTGTAACGCTGCTGGTATGCCTTTTACGCCAAGGATCTTCGTAGCCTTTTCTGTCTTGAAATACAATATGCGTGTTTTTGCCATTGTAATGTGCATTTTCTACACCCGCCTCACTTAGTAAAATGGGTTTGCCACCACTTGCATTTACGGTGTATAAATTTTGAAACAACCGAGGGGAATAAAAACGAACATTTTTATCAGATACATTACGTGAACTTCCAAAAATTATTTGGCTACTATTATTATTAAAGTCGTAGGGATAATCGTTTGAACTATGGTAAGTAATGCGTTGAACATTACCACCGTTTGCACCAATGGTAAATACATCAAAATTGCCATATCGGTCGCTTGCAAAGGCAATTGTTTTTCCATCTTTACTCCACACAGGCATCATATCATGAGCTTCATGTATGGTTAACGGAGTTGCAACGCCACCACTGCTGCTTACAATATAAATATCGCCTTTGTAACCAAAAGCAATATTTTTTCCGTCGGGTGAAATAGCCGGATAACGCAGCCATTGTACTTTTTGTTGAGCCATTACACTACTTGATACAAGCAGCAATAGTAAAACACCTTTAAATTGTTTGAGCATAAAATAATTGATTTAGTACATTGAAATTTTTTTATGAAAAGCTATAAACTAACTTTACTAACTTTTATTAATAAGGCAAAAAATTATTGACGGAAGCTAGTATAATTTGTTGAGCCTTACAAAGCCTTTTTCCTTTGCTAACGCAACCGGACTTTGCTTTATAGTACAAAAAAATTATTGCTATTATTGTATTAGGTTTCTTAGTTCGTAAACGATGCTTTGAAAGTACGGGAGCATAAGTTCTAAATAACACCCATATGTTATGATACCCCCAACTATTCTGAATTTAATGACTTAAGATTTTTTCTTCTCACCGTTAATAATAATTCTAATTTAATTCAATAACATTTTTTTACTTTTTTTTAGTAAGAAGGAATAATGAAATAGTACAAAATATAAATCCATTGTTTTAAATAGAATAGGCGTTCCAAAGGGAACGCCTATTCTATTTATCATAGAAAAACTTCCTAATTTCTAATTGGTCTGCCCGTTTTTAAAACGCCTTCAATTCTTTGCAATGTTTTTCTTTCACCGCAAAGGCTTAAGAATGCTTCTCTTTCTAAATCTAGTAAATACTGCTCGCTCACCATAGTTGGTTCACTAAGGTCGCCACCACACATAACGTAAGCTAGTTTTCTTGCTACTAACGCATCATGGTCGGTTGCATATTTGCCACGCCACATGCCATTAATGCCTGCATACAACGCACCAAGTGCACTACGACCCAACACCTTAATATCTTTTCTATGTATGGGTTGCGTATATCCTGCATTGTGTAGGTCTAATACACTTTGCTTTGCTACGGCTATTCTTCGGCCTTGGTTTAGTACCACCTCATCAAAACCTTTTCTTAAAATACCCATTTCAAAACCTTCAAAACCGCTTGTTGCTACTTTTGCAGTAGCAATATCAAAAAAGCGTTTTTTTAGGGTTACTGTTTCTGGCTCATCTTCATGCATATCATCAGCAGCACGTAACACAAATTCTTTGGTGCCACCGCCGCCAGGTATCACGCCAATGCCTAATTCTACCAAGCCAATATAGGTTTCTGCTGCAGCACATATTTTATCGGCATGCAGGCTTATTTCGCAACCACCACCCAATGCAAGGCCATGTGGTGCTACCACAACAGGAATGCTAGAATGCCTAACCCGCATCATAGTGTTTTGAAACATACGCACCGCCATATCTAACTCATCATACTCTTGCTCAATGGCAAACATAAATATCATACCCACATTAGCGCCAGCACTAAAGTTGGCACCGTCATTGGCAATTACCAAGCCTTTATATTTTTCCTCGGCAATGGAAATACTTTTGTTTACCGCTTCTAACACCTCGCTACCAATAGAATTCATTTTAGTATTCCATTGTAAGCCCACCACATCATCACCCATATCATACAATGCTGCGTTACTATTTTTCCAAACAATTTTATCGCTATAATTTTTTAGAATAATGAATGCATCGCCGCCCGGCATTGCAATGTAGCTGCTAGTGGCCACGTCATAATACATTTTTTTGCCTGCAACTACTTTATAAAAACTATTATTTCCGTTAGCAATCATTGTATCTACCCATGGAGCAATGGCATATCCAGCTGCCTTCATGGCTTCGGCTGTTTTTACAACGCCCAAAGTATCCCAACTTTCGAAAGCGCCAATTTCCCAACCAAAACCCGCCATCATGGCATCATCTAATCGGTAAATTTCGTTACTTATTTCAGGTATGCGGAAAGAAATATAGGAGAATAGTGCGTAGTGAAATTCTCTGTAAAATGCACCTGCCTTATCGGTACCTGCACATAATGCTTTTAACCTTTGGTGTAAATCTTCAATTGGTTTTGCCGCTTCAATAGTGGCAAATTTTGGCTTAACCCTAGCATCGTACTCAAGCGTTTGTAAGTTAAGGGTTAGTATTTCCTTGGCACCGTCTACACCTTTTGTTTTCTTAAAAAATCCTTGCCCTGTTTTATCACCTAGCCAATTGTTTTCTAACATTTTTTCTAACCAAGTTGGTATGGCAAATATGGCTTTTGCTTCATCCGTTGGGCAATTTTCTGCTACGCCTTTTGCCACCTTTACCAAAGTATCAATACCTACCACATCGGCTGTACGGAAAGTAGCCGATTTTGGACGGCCAATTAATGGACCAGTTAGTGCATCTACCTCATCAATGGTTAAGCCTAATTTTTCCATGCCGTTAAAAATGGCCATAATTCCGAAAACCCCAATTCTATTGGCAATAAAGGCAGGCGTATCTTTACACAATACGGTTGTTTTGCCCAATTTCACATCACCAAAATGCATTAAGAAATCAACTACATCCTGCTTGGTATTTACCGTAGGTATAATTTCTAAAAGTCGTAAGTAGCGTGGGGGATTAAAAAAATGGGTGCCACAAAAATGGGCTTTGAAATCTTCACTTCTACCTTCGGAAAGCATGTTAATGGGTATGCCAGAAGTGTTGGTAGTTATTAACGTACCGGGTTTTCTATATTTTTCTACTTGTTCGTATATGCTCTTTTTTATGTCTAGCCTTTCTACTACTACTTCAATAATCCAGTCGCTTTTGGCAATATCTTTCATATTGTCTTCAAAATTACCAGTAGTAATATTTTTGGCAACTGACTTGGTGTAAACTGGTGATGGATTGCTTTTTAAAGCTGCCGCTAAAGCATCGTTTACAATTTTATTTTTCTGGGCGGTTTTGGCATTTTCGGGTAAGTCTTTTGGGGAAATATCTAATAACAATACTTGCATGCCAACGCCTGCAAAATGACAAGCAATGCGGCTACCCATAACGCCGCTACCTAATACAGTTACATGTTTAATAGAACGATTCATATACGCAATGCAATTTGAATAATTAAAGATGAATTCAAAGCTAAATAAAAAATAGTTAGCTATGCAACTATTTTTAAATATTGATATTAGTTGATAAAAAAATAATAGTAAAGATTAATTACAAACATCAAATAATTTGGGTGAGGTTCATAGGAACTCATGCAGCATATAATAAAGTAAATGCAAAAACGATATAATATGAATATTAAACCCGTTAATAACAAAGCAGATTATGAAGAAGCAATGATGAGGCTTGAGACCTTGTTTGATGCTAAAAAAGGTACACCAAAAGGTGATGAATTGGAAATATTGACTTTGCTTGTTGAAAACTACGAAAACGATCATTTCCCGATTGAATTACCCGACCCGATAGAGGCTATAAAATTTAGAATGGAGCAATTAAGTTTAACACAAGCTGATCTTGCAGAAGTTGTAGGACAAAAGAGTAGAGCAAGTGAAATACTTAATCGTAAACGCAAGCTTTCTCTTGAGATGATTAGACAACTGCATGCTATTTGGAATATTCCAACAGAGGTTTTAATACAAGCGTATTAAAGAATAATTTCTGTACTGATATTGAAAACCAATGCTTGTAATATTGCCACCTTTTGGTTGCTATTTTCTATCCTTTTAAAAAATCCCATACTTAAATCAATCTACTTTTTTCTTACCTTCCCAAAATGCAAAAAATTGCATTGTTCCTATTAAGTGTAACATATTACCTCAATGTATCCGCTCAGCAAATAAATGCTGTGAATGGCTCTGCCTATGTACCCATTATTACACAACAACTTAACCCTGCAACAATTGCTAACACCGATAGAAAATTTAGCCTGCAATTATTAGGCAGTGAATTTAATTTTCTTTCCAACTCGTTTTATTTTAAGGATTATAATATTCTAAAAAAAATACCTGATACCATAACCTTGGTTACCAAAGAAGCTAAGTATGCCCCAATTGCTAAACTGAATGGCTCATTCAATATTTTTTCACTAGCCATTAAAGGCAAAAGAAATAGCGCTTTTTCTTTAGGCTCTAGCATACGAAACAGCAGTAGCTTTAAGAGCGAACCCATAAATTGGAATGATACCATTGGCAGTGTAACTGATTTTTTTAGAACAAATGTGGCTACCGATAGACTACATGGAAATATGCTTACCAGCACTTGGGTTGAAAATAGTATTGGCTTTGCTACGGAAATTAGCATAAATAATAACGGCACTTGGTATGTGGGGGTAAAAATGAAGCATATGCTTGGGCTTACTGGCGGATATTTTAGCCTGCAAAATGTGCATTATACCACAAAGCAAACCCCTGCTATTACTTATAACCAACTTATTGATGGCAAAGGTATTTATGCATTTAGCAGTAATACAGATGCATTATTAAATGAAAAATTATCAAACACAGATAAAGGGAAAGAATTTCTGAAAAATAGTAAAAGTTCCTTTGGCTTTGATATTGGCGCCGAGTATGTACAGCACAATAATTTTTGGGGCGATGAAGCTGCCAGAACCAATTACAATTTTAAAATAGGCATTGCCATAGTAGATATTGGAAATGTGCAATATGGATTTAGTAAAAACAGCTTGTCATTCAACGGGTTTAATAACAATGCTTTCGACACTTCTTTGCAAAGAATAATTAATAACGCCACAACGGTTGAAAAATTTAAAGACAGTTTAACTGCCATTGTAAATAATGCTAATACCCCTTCGGGAAATTTTGCCATCGCCTTACCTACCAGATTAGTAATAAGTATAGATAAAACTATTGCCGAAAATGTGTACATACAGGCTTGCTTGCAAATGCCATTAACAACACCAACAGTACAGAATTTACACACAAGGCAGCTAAATTTATTAAGCATAACACCAAGATGGGAGAAGCAACGGCTTGGAGCTTACTTACCCATTCAAGTAAACAATAATGGAACTACATGGGTTGGGCTAACCGGCCGTGTGGGGCCGTTAATATTTGGCTTCCACAATATTGGTTGGCTTTTTGGCAAAAATAGTGTAAATGGGGGCGGCTTTTTAACCTTTATTATTCAAGGAAAAAATAGAGAAACCGATAATAGTATGCCTTGCCCAAGGCTGTAATGAAATGATTAAAGTATTTTTGCCCTATGCAATTAGAAAAAACAACATTAGTAATTGGCGCTTCCGAAAATGAAGAAAGATATAGTAACATGGCAGTGCAATTATTACAAGCCAATAAGCACTATACAAAAGCAATTGGTAACAAAGCGGGCACAATAAATGAAACCATTATTGAAAAAGGTATGCCCCCATTAAATAATATTGATACCGTTACATTATACATTAACCCTACCGTGCAAGAAAGTTATTATCAATATATATTATCCCTTGCTCCGAGAAGAATTATCTTTAATCCTGGTACGGAAAATACAGTATTACAAAAAATGGCAACCGAAAAAGGTATTGATACCATTAATGCTTGCACTTTGGTAATGCTTAAAACTGGGCAATATTAAAATGTTATCAGATGGTGGCAGCTATTTTTAGCCATGTATATTTGCAGCCATGTTTTACCCACTAATCAGAAATATATTATTTAACTTTTCTGCGGAAGATGTGCACCATTTTTCCATGCATTGTATGCAGGCAGCAACCAATATTGGTATTGTTGAAAAGACTTTAAGGCATTCATTTTCCGTACACCATCCTAGCTTGGTTAGGCAATGTTTTGGATTAACTTTTACCAACCCAGTTGGCCTTGGTGCCGGTTTTGATAAAAATGCCTTGTATTTAAAAGAATTAAGTACGCTTGGGTTTGGAGCAGTAGAAATTGGTACGGTAACGCCAAAGCCGCAGCCTGGCAATGAAAAACCACGGTTGTTTAGGCTGCCAAATGATAAAGCACTTATTAATAGAATGGGCTTTAATAATAACGGTGCAAATGCAGTAAAAGGCCGACTAATGCATTGGCGTAGCAAAGCAAACAGCGCTGAACAAAAAATGATTATTGGCGGCAATATTGGCAAAAACAAAGTAACTGAAAATGACGATGCTTGGAAAGATTATTTGGCCTGCTTTATAGCCTTGCAAGAAGTGGTAGATTATTTTGTGGTAAATGTAAGCTCGCCCAACACGCCAGGCCTTAGAGCGCTTCAGGAAAAGGATGCCTTACTAAAAATATTTACTGAAATAAAAAACATGAATACGGGCTTAACTAAGCCAAAACCATTATTGCTAAAAATAGCGCCAGACTTAACAAAAGAGCAATTGGATGATATTATAAGCATTGCCGAGATAGTGCAACTTGACGGATTGGTAGCTACTAATACTACCATTGACAGAAGCCTACTACAACACAGCAATAAAAACAAAATTGAACAAATTGGTGCAGGTGGTATTAGCGGCTTACCAGTACAAAAAAAGAGTACAGAAATTGTAGCTTACTTAGCAAAGCAAACTAATTATCAATTACCAATTATTGCTAGCGGAGGAATATTTACCGGAGCAGATGCGGAGGAAAAAATAACCGCAGGCGCCAGCTTAGTACAAGTATGGACGGGCTTTGTATACCAAGGGCCTAGTATTGTAAAAAATATAAACAAGCATCTAATTAAAGCATAACACTATGGAACATTTATTTACATCAGAAAGCATTATAAGCTTTATTGTATTGGTTATTTTAGAAATAGTATTGGGAATTGATAATGTAATATTCGTAAGCATTATTATGAGCCGATTACCCATTGCAAAACAAAAAAATGCAAGGCTGTTTTGGATGATTAGTGGTATGACGGTTAGAACTATTTTACTATTTACCCTTAGTTGGCTATTGCAACAAAAGGGTAAGTTTTTATTTACCTTATACGGAAAAGGTTTTGATATTGCTAGCTTGGTAATGATAGCAGGAGGCCTATTTTTAATTTACAAAACGGTTATGGAAATACACCATAAACTAGAAGGTGAGGAAGTAAATGTAAATGCTAATAAAAAGCCCTTAAGTTTTCAAAACGCATTGTTACAAATAATGCTGATAGATATGGTTTTTTCTTTTGATAGTATTATAACCGCAGGTGGCACCGCAAAGCATTTGGAAATAATGATAGCTGCTGTTGTAATAGCAATGATTGTAATGTTCTTATTTAGCCCAGTAATTGCTTCTTTTATTCAAAAACATCCTACCTTAAAAATGTTGGCCTTAAGCTTTTTAGTAATGATTGGTTTGGTATTATTGGTAGAAGGTTGGGATAGTGAAAAAGCCCACGACCTTCACTTGAAGAACTATGTATACTTCGCTATGGCGTTCTCCTTTTTAGTAGAAATGCTAAATATGCGGATGATGAAGAAAACAAAACCTGTACAATTACGGGAGCATCACTTGAAATAAAGATAGTTAAAACCCAATTTTAAAACTGCCAAATACACCAAAATTACTCCGTTCAGGAATATTGGCTACTGGCTGTGCATTGGGTGCTGCTACACGCCAAATAAAGTCTATTCTAAACAGTTTAAAAATATTATCAACGCCAGTTCCAAGTTCTATATACCATTTATTACTTAAATCTTTAAATGGATAGTTACCTACAAAATTCATCTTTTTATTTGCTGTGGTTAAGCTGCCCGTTATGCCTTTGGCGCTCCAAAACTGGCGAAACTTTAGCTTCCTTGTAAGTGGTGTAAAGCGGAATAAGCCATTGCCAATATTGTGTTCTACATTAAAACCAATGTAACTATCGGTTATATACTCAAATCTGTTCATTAGGTTAAATGAATACCTATTGTAATAATACATTTCATTACCCGGTACTACTTCTAACAATTGATAGGGCAATGTGCTATTAACCTTACCGCCAAAAAAGTTGTAATATAGGCTGCCATATGGAGCAATTTTTAAGTAGTCGGATACGGTGGCATCAATCCTTGTATAGCTGTAGCCACTTTGCAATACATTGGCAATGCCTCTTCCAATTTTTACATCAATAATCGGAAAATCGCTACCTAGCGATGTGCGAATAAAATTATCTTCAATTGTTCTTTCTAAATAAGCAAATTTTAGGCGTAGCGTAGCCCTAAAATCATTCAATGGCTCGCCAATAGGGGTAGGAAAAAGTATTTTATCGGGTAAATTAGCTAATGGGTTATACAAGCTATTATTAAGGGTTAAGCCAAATGCAAAACCTTTGTTGGTTTCCGTGTAGTACTCTAATTTTCTTTCTTCTAACTGTTGAAATTTTATAGGAATATTGGCTCTTCTAAATGCTACTGCAAAAATATTATCGGTGCCAATTTGGTCGTAATACATTTGTCCGTTATCCAAATCTTTACGCCAGCTAGCACTTACATAACTCCAAGGTTGCCTACCTATTTGGTACTTCACTTCGGCTTTGCCCTTCATTTTTTGGTCTTTAAATCCATAAGCCGCATAACCGCAAATTTTCCATTTTTTACTAAAACCGTAGTTGGTAGATAAATCGAAACGGGTTCTTACACCCTCCCACACATTGGCGCTAACCCAATACCACCAAGGGCCTACACGTATATTGCCAATATCTTTTGTACCGGTGGTTAAAAAATTAAGGGTGTTTCTATACCTAATGTAGGTAGCATTTTTAGTAAGTGTATCCAACACTTTGTACACCGTTTGCTCATTCTTATTCAAGGCTTCATGGCGGCTACTAAGCCAAAAGCTATCTGCTTGGCTATCTGGCGGTGTTAGTACCAGTATATCTTCAGCTAATTTACTTTTCTTTAATGCCTCAGTAGTTTTGGTATTATTAATTATTACATTCTTATAAGTAGTAGTTTTTCTGCCTTTGAAGCTTACTGTTTTATTGCCCAACGGGGAAATATCTGCCACAAATTTATCCTTGTATAAAAACCAAGTACTGTCATTTATTAACTTATACTCTTGTATTAAGGTAAGGTCGGTAATGAAATTAATATTTGCTTCCACCGACGGGCGAAGGGTTACTTTTTGAATGGCAAAGCTGGTATCATGTACCCAACAATCGCCTTCAAATACATCTTGCCCTTTGTGCTTTGGGGTAAATCTAAAATGCACTAATCTTTTTTTCTGTAAGTACTGTGTATCTAACAGTTTAAAGTTGTAAAAGCTTATACCATTATCGCTAAACGGGCTAATAAATTGCCTATCAAATACTGCAATGGTGTTGCTATACACATTTACATTTTGGTAAGTGCCGCCTAGTTGCTTAACTAAGCTTTCATTATCTAAGCCGTTGGTTTTAGATGCTTTAATTTCTTCCCTAACCCTTCTTGGGTTTTTTTGAAAGTGATAATCAGAAATGGTTTCGGTTAAATATACAGGCAGGTATGGTTTTTCTTCTGATGTGCTATCAACAAAGTCTAGTACAAAATTCAGTGGCTTCAATAACCGAATAGAACCTACCTTCTTCTTTTGGATATTGTTTAAATCTAACTCTAGTTTATTGTATATTTCGTAGGAGTAGCTATCCCAACGGGTACGATCGTTAAGGGGTTTGTTTTTTATAATTTTTCGCCAAAACCAATTGGCACGGTTGTAGCTTGATTTTACAATGGCTTCCTTCTGTGGCGGAAGCACTTCTAGCTTAATGGTAATTACCTCTTTTGCTGGTATACTGCTTAACGCAATGGCAACTATTTTGTACCCAATAGCATTAACAATTAAGGAATCGGTGCTAAGTACATTAGAAATACTTATAGTAAAGTTGCCTGAAGAATCAGCTAAAACGCCACTACTTGCATTTTTAAAAGTAATGGCTACAAAAGGAATGGCTTCATCGCTTTGTTTGTCTTTTATACTACCCATCACTACCTTTTGGGCATAACTAGTAGTAGAAAGGCAATGGTATATTAAAAAAAAGAAAGCCATTTTTACAATAATACGCATGGTGTGTAGACTCCTAAAATGTTTATTCGTTAAATGGCGGCAAGTGTTAGAGCGTAAAAATATAACATTCAAATAGATATTAAGATTTGTCCACAACCGCTCAACCATTATTTTTGCATAATTTCTGTAAAATGAGCAAAACAATTTCCTCCAACGAATCCATCCCATCTTCTAAGAAAAAAATTATTGTTTTAGGCAGTGGCCCCAACCGAATTGGGCAGGGAATTGAGTTTGATTACTGTTGTGTGCATGGATTACTAGCTATTAAGGAATGTGGCTATGAGGCAATTATGGTAAACTGTAACCCTGAAACAGTAAGTACCGATTTTGATGTGGCAGATAAACTATACTTTGAGCCAGTTTTTTGGGAGCATTTATGGGAAATAGTTGAATTAGAAAAACCAGAAGGCGTAATAGTGCAACTGGGCGGACAAACAGCCCTGAAACTTGCAAAAAGATTACACGAAAAAGGTATTAAAATAATTGGTACTTCCTTCGATAGTATGGACATAGCTGAGGATAGAGGCCGCTTTAGTGATTTATTAAAAGAACTTTCTATTCCTTATCCTGAATATGGAACGGCCTATACCACCGATGAAGCAATTGAAGTAGCAAAAGTTGTAGGCTACCCTGTATTAGTGAGGCCAAGTTATGTGTTAGGCGGACAAAGAATGCGAATAGTAATAAATGAAGAAGAATTGGAAAAAGCGGTAATAAGTTTATTAAAGCATATTCCTGATAATAAAATATTGATAGATCATTTCTTAGATAGATGCCAAGAAGCAGAAATTGATGCCATTTTTGATGGTGAAAATTTTCACGTTATGGGTGTTATGGAGCATATAGAGCCGGCCGGCATTCATAGCGGCGATAGCAATGCAGTGCTACCAGCATTTAACCTAACCCCGTTGGTAATAACTACCATGGAATACTATGCCGAAAAAATTGCCAGAGCACTAAATATTAAGGGCTTAATAAACATACAATTTGCTATTAAAGATGGAAAAGTATTTGTAATTGAGGCTAACCCAAGAGCTAGCCGTACCACACCATTTATTGCAAAGGCTTATAAAGTACCTTACTTAAATATTGCAACAAAAGTAATGTTGGGCGAAGCCAAACTAACCGATTTTGTAATGGAAAATAAACTGGATGGCTTCGCTATAAAAGAACCAGTTTTTAGTTTCGATAAGTTTCCCGGAGTTAACAAGCAGCTAGGGCCAGAAATGAAGAGTACGGGTGAAGCAATACGATTTATCAAAGATTTAAGAGACCCTTACTTTAGAACCTTGTATAAGGAGAGAAGCATGCACTTGAGCTAACAATTTTTTTTACTACAATAAATTCGGGTTATTCCTCCAAATGTTTACTTTTAAAATAGTGTAAGTATAGGTAACTGCCTTTACCAAAGTATATGCAGCAACTACACCATATTCCATTTTATAGTAAAATACCCATACTACGGTTATTATTTCCGTTGGCCATTGGTATTGTATTACAACGTTACTGCTCATTCGGGTATCAATGGTTAATAGCTATTTGCGTAAGCCTATTTTTATTGATAATTACACTGCAATTTCTTCCAATTGCACTAAGGGGTAAATATAATTTTATTCAAGGCATCTGCATTCAGGTAATGTTTTTAAGTGCAGGAGCATTATTAACTTTTCAGCAAAATATTACGCATAACCCCAATTGGTATGGTAATTATATTACTAATACTAGCTGTTATATTGTAACGCTGCAAGAGCCATTGGTAAGCAAAACAAATAGCTACAAGGCACTTGCAACCGTTAACTATGTAAGTAAAAAAGATACTTGGCAAAATACAACAGGCAACGTACTTATTTATTTTAAAAAGGAACCAGGCATTAATAAGTTGTATACCTACGGAAACCAATTGCTAATAAAAATTCCCTTAAAGCCTATTCAAAATGCAGGAAATCCTGGGGGCTTCAACTATAAAATGTATGCAGAAATGCAAGGCATAACGCACCAACTATTTATAGATGCTAGTAAAATAACCCTTTTAAAAAGCCAAGAAAAAATATGGTATAAACAACAGTTATTTTTTATAAGAAATTGGGTAATTAATTTAATAGAAAAGTATATTAAAAACCCTACTGAACAAGCCGTTGCGGAAGCATTGTTAATTGGGTTTAGAGATAATTTAGAACGAAACCTAGTACAAGCATATAGCAATACCGGTGTTGTGCATATAATAGCCATTAGTGGTATGCATTTAGGAATGATTTATGGCTTACTTCTATGGCTGCTAGCCCCGCTAAAAAGAAATAAGAAAATAGCTTGGCTTCAGCCTATTTGCATACTAGTAATTATTTGGCTTTTCACTTGCGTAGCAGGTGCTGCTCCATCCATACTACGCTCTGCCATTATGTTTAGTACCATAATAATTGGTAACCTATTAGGCAGTAGAGGAAATATTTACAATAACCTTGCTACAAGTGCTACTATATTGCTACTTATTAATCCATACTCCCTGTGGGATGTGGGCTTTCAATTAAGTTATGCGGCTGTGCTAAGTATTGTAATTTTTTATAAGCCTATAGTCAATTATTTCTTTACGGCTAATAAGTTATTAGGTGGTATTGTTAGTATACTTTGCATGTCTTTATCAGCACAAATACTTACGTTTCCAATAGTTATATTTCACTTTCACCAATTCCCTATTTTATTTTTATTTACTAATTTATTGGCGGTTCCTGTTTCGGCATTAATTCTATATGGGGAAATTGCTTTACTGCTTGCATCACCCATTCAATTTATTGCATCCTTTATTGGCAAATTAGTTGAGCGGTTACTATGGTGGCTTAATGAATTTATTGTTGCCATTAACGGCTTACCCAACACGGTAATTAATGGCATTAAAATTTCTATTTTTCAAACAATATTATTACTTGTATTCATAGCAGCAGTAACTACTTTTTTAGCCCAAAAGCGAAAAATTTACCTACTTGTTGCTGCTACTTCCTTAATATCTTTTTCGTCCATTAGGGTTTATGATTATTGGATAGCGAGCAAGCAACAACTAATTATTATTTACAATATGCCAAAACATGCAGCTATTGATGTGGTGAGTGGCATGGAATACCAATTTATTGGAGATAGCATATTATTACAAGATGGCTTTTTACGCAATTTTCACTTAAATCCTTCAAGGGTTTTTTATAGAACTAGTTTGGCACAGCAGCCATTGGCTACAATTAAGCAAAACACTATTTATTACAACGGCTTAAGCATTTTTATATTAAATAATTTAAAGCAAAAACTACCAAATACATCTTTAGATTATTGCCTAATAAGCGGAAATCCTCCTTTGAAAATTCAAGAACTCTTTTCCACCATTAAAGCACCCACCTTCATATTTGATGGTACCAATCAAGCTTATAAAATATCTGAATGGAAAAAAGCTTGCAACAACCTACATTTGCGGTGCTTTAGCGTAGCCGAAAACGGTGCTTACGTTATCACCTTACCTTAATATTTTTTACCATTTGTTACTATGCAAAAGAAAATTACTTCCGCATTAATCTCTGTTTTTTATAAGGATGGTTTAGCTCCCGTAGTGCAAGCCCTACATAAGCACAATGTGGTTATTTACACTACCGGCGGCACACAAAAATTTATTGAAGATTTGGGAATCCCTTGCGTTCCCGTTGAGGATATTACTAGTTACCCATCTATTCTTGGTGGCCGTGTTAAAACGCTACACCCAATTGTATTTGGCGGCATTTTGGGTAAAAGAAATGATGAAGTGCATGTGCAAGAAATGGGGCAATACAATATCCCTGCTATTGATTTGGTAATTGTAGATCTTTATCCTTTTGAAGAAACAGTTGCAAGCACTACAGATGAAAAAGCAATTATAGAAAAAATTGATATTGGCGGTCCATCTATGATAAGGGCAGCTGCAAAGAACCATCAAGATGTTTTGGTTATTGCGGCTAAAGACGATTATGGCCTATTGGTACAACTTGTGCAAGCTCAAGAAGCTAGCACTACTTTATCGCAAAGAAGAGATTTTGCTGCAAAAGCTTTTGACGTAGTTGCTAATTATGATGTAGCTATTGCCCAATATTTTAGCACAAAACCAGCAGCCCAGTTTGTTGCTTCGGTTGCTAACCCAACCCCGCTTCGATATGGCGAAAATCCACACCAAGATGCGGTTTTTTATGGCAATTTATCTAAAATATTTACCCAATTAAATGGTAAGGAATTAAGCTATAATAACTTGGTAGATGTTGATGCAGCCATACAATTAATACAAGATATTTCTACCGAAAAAGCCTTATCTCAAAAATCAGTTTTTGGCATCATTAAGCATACTAATGTATGTGGCGTTGCTGCTAGAAACAGCGTAATAGAAGCTTGGAATACCGCCTTAGCTGGCGATAATGAAAGCGCCTTTGGTGGTGTATTGGTGTGCAACAAAACCATTGATGCGGAAACAGCAACCGCTATTAATGAAATATTTTTTGAGGTACTTATAGCTCCTTCATTTTCTGAAGAAGCATTAAGCATTTTAAATAGTAAGAAAAATAGAATTTTGTTACAACTTTTACCAGAAATGCTAGTAGCCAAGCAGCAGTTCAAATCTTTATTAAATGGTGTGTTGGTGCAAGATGTGGATGCCAATAATTATGAAGATTGGAAAGAAGTGGGCGGCCGTACCACCACCGATGCAGAAAAAGCAGATTTAATTTTTGCAAATATTGTGTGCAAACATTTAAAAAGCAATGCAATAGCACTAGTAAAAGAAGAACAATTAGTAGGCAAAGGTTGTGGGCAAACTAGCCGCATTGATAGTTTAAGACAATCAATTGACAAAGCAAAGCAATTTAATTTTAGCCTTACTGGTGCGGTATTAGCAAGTGATGCTTTCTTCCCTTTTAACGATTGTATTGCTTTGGCACATCAACAAGGTATTACCGCTTTTATACAGCCCGGCGGTTCCATTAGAGATAAGGATAGTATTGAGTATGCAGTGCAAGAAAATTTAGCTTTAGTAATAACCGGCACACGACATTTCAAACACTAATTTTTTATGCCCTTAAGCTATGCAATTGGTAAGCAAAAGTATACCGCTACCAAAGTAAATGCCTACTTAGCACTATGTGCTACTAGCTTATTGTGGGGTACTACTTGGGTGGTTATGAAGTTGGGCATACAAGGTATGCCAGCACTGCAATTGGCCTATATCCGTCAATTTATTGGGGGTGTAGTTTTAGTAAGTTTTTTCTTGTTCAAGGGGCAATCTTTGCCTACTAGAAAGCAGTTATTACAATTGTGCATTTTCTCCCTATTTACTTTCGTATTTGCAAATGGTTTTAGTACTTGGAGTTTGCAATATATTCCTAGTGGTCTTGGTTCGTTAATTGGTGCTTTGTACCCACTAATTGTAGCACTTATAGAGTTTTTTTACTTTAAAAACAAAGGGCTTAATTGGCGGGCATTTGTGGGTATTTTTTTAGGTATTGCAGGCATCAGCCTAGTATTGTACGATCACCTGTTTGCAGCTTATCCGCCGGGTTTTGTTTTTGGTATAGGCCTAGCACTATTTGCCACTACTTCATGGAGTATTAGTACGGTAATGATTGCTAGAAACACCATGCCAATTAATCCATATTATGGTATGGGTTGGCAAATGCTGCTAAGCTCTGTATTCATATACTTTTTCTCTTTTATAAAAGGGGGTAATTTACCCTTAGCTGCAGTACCAATTACTAGTTGGCTTGCAATTGCTTACTTGGTAACTATGGGTTCTCTATTGGCAATGGCTGCTTTTATATATTCTATGAAATATTTGCCTGCTGCGGTGGCCACTTTATATGCCTATATTAATCCTATTATTGCTATTATATTGGGCACTTATTTCTTTGGTGAGCATATTACACTTAAAATAATTATTGGTGCTGCCATTGCTCTAGCTGGGGTCTACACGGTTAATGTATCTATCCGTAAAAAATCATAAACCTACAAGCCAATATTTACCCGCAGGGAAATATGGTAAATAACTATCAACAGCTTAAATATTTCGTGTTTTTTTACTTTACTTAGTAGCCTAATCAGCTAGCTATGTCATACCCGTATCAAATTACCTCCTATTTGCAGTACCAAGAAGCTTATAAAAAAAGTATTGATAACCCAGAAGATTTTTGGGCATCCATTGCTGAAAATTTCACTTGGAAAAAATCTTGGGATAAGGTATTGAATTGGAACTTTACTGAGCCAAACATTCAATGGTTTGCCGGCGGCACTTTAAACATTACAGAAAATTGTATTGATAGGCATTTAGCCACCCGTGGCGATGAAGCAGCTTTTATTTGGGAGTCAAATAACCCAGAAGAAAGAACAAGAACGGTAACCTATAATCGATTACACAAAAGGGTTTGCCAGTTTGCACAAGTGTTAAAAAATAATGGGGTAAAAAAGGGAGACAGGGTATGTATTTATATGGGAATGGTACCCGAATTAGCATATGCCATTTTAGGCTGTGCCCGTATTGGCGCCATACACAGCGTTATTTTTGGCGGGTTTTCTGCACAAAGTATTGCCGATAGGTTGTACGATGCGGAAGCTACTTTTATAGTTACTTGCGATGGTGCTTACCGTGGTGAAAAGGTTATACCCTTAAAAAACGTAATTGACGATGCATTAATAGGTAATAAAACAGTAAAAAAAGTTATTGTATACACCCGTACAAGAACGCCCGTTTCCATGTTAAAAGGCCGTGATGTGTGGTGGGAAGATGAAATGGAATATGCAGAAACACAAGTGGAAAAAGAGGGCGTAGTTAGCTTCCCCGCCCAGGAAATGAGTGCGGAAGATCCTTTATTTATTTTATACACTTCTGGCTCCACTGGCAAGCCAAAAGGAGTGGTGCATACTTGTGGCGGCTATATGGTGTATACGGCTTACACCTTTGTAAATGTGTTTAACTACCAACCCAAGGAAATTCATTTTTGCACAGCAGATATTGGTTGGATTACTGGCCATAGTTACATTGTGTACGGGCCATTATTAGCGGGTGCCACCTCCGTAATTTTCGAAGGTATTCCTACCTATCCAAATGCGGGTAGGTTTTGGGATATTACTGATAAATATGGGGTAAATATTTTATACACCGCCCCCACGGCTATTAGAAGTTTAATGGGCTTTGGCACCGAGCCGTTAGAGAATAAAAGTTTAGCCTCCTTAACAAAATTAGGCACCGTTGGCGAGCCAATTAATGAAGAGGCTTGGCATTGGTATAATGAAAATATTGGTAAAGGCAAATGCCCAATTGTAGATACGTGGTGGCAAACGGAAACTGGTGGAATACTTATTAGCAACTTGGCAGGAATTTCTCCTGCAAAGCCAAGCTGGGCAACGCTTCCACTACCCGGTGTGCAATTGCAATTGGTAGATGATAAGGGCAATGAGGTAACCGAATATAAAGAAGATGGATACTTAGCTGGTAACCTTTGCATTACCTTTCCTTGGCCATCTATTTTAAGAACTACTTACGCCGATCATGAAAGATGCCGTACCAATTACTTTGCAACTTATGCTGGTAAATATTTTACAGGTGATGGTGCGTTAAAAGATAAAGAAGGTAATTACAGAATAACAGGAAGGGTGGATGATGTATTAAATGTAAGTGGACATAGAATTGGTACCGCCGAAGTAGAAAATGCCCTAAACATGCATGCTGGCGTAGTAGAAAGTGCTGTTGTTGGTTATCCGCATGATATTAAGGGACAAGCCATTTACGCTTACGTTATTTACAACGGTAAGCAAGCCGATGAAGAACTTACCAGAAAAGACATTCTACAAACTGTAACTCGAGTTATTGGCGCAATAGCAAAGCCCGATAAAATTCAGTTTGTAAAAGGCCTACCGAAAACCCGAAGCGGAAAAATAATGCGAAGAATATTAAGAAAAATTGCAGAAGGGGAAACCCAAAATTTGGGCGATACCAGCACTTTGCTTGATCCTACGGTGGTAGATGATATTAAAAACGGAAAACTAGCCTAATGCAGCAAATGAAAGCAATGGTATGTGTAGATAAAGGAATGCCTTTACAATTACAACAAGTACCCATACCTATACCTAATCAAGGAGAAGTGTTGGTAAAGCTAAAAGCAGCAGCACTTAATCACCGAGATTGGTGGATACAGCAGGGGCAGTACGCCAATTTGCGTTACCCCATTATTTTGGGTAGCGATGGTAGTGGCATAGTGGCAGCGGTTGGGTTGGGCGTAGATACCGCAGTTATTGGTAATGAAGTAATCATTAATCCCGGGATGAATTGGGGAGATAAAGCAGCATTTCACAGCAACCAATTTACTATACTTGGGTTACCACAAAATGGTTGCTTTGCGGAATATGTTGTGGTGCCGGCTGCTAATATTTACCCAAAACCTACCTATTTAAGTTGGCAGCAAGCAGCAGCCATTCCATTGGCTGCACTTACAGGTTATAGGGCATTATTTACAAAGGGGCAGTTGCAAGCCGGCAATCAGGTACTAATTACGGGTATTGGTGGTGGTGTAGCATTGTTAATGTTGCAAATGGCCGTTGCAGCGGGTGCAAGTGTATGCGTTACAAGTAGCAGCGATGAAAAAATAGAACAAGCAATTGCCCTAGGTGCAAAATTGGGCGTTAACTATAAAATTAGTGGTTGGCACAAACTGTTTCAAGCAGCTACTGCTGGCTTTGATGTAATTGTTGATAGTGCTGCTGGAGATGGCTTTAAGCACTTTATTGATTTGGCGAACCCTGGTGCAAGAATTGTATTTTTCGGTGGTACGCAGGGTGCTATTACACAAATAAATCCACAAAAAGTATTTTGGAAACACTTACAAATATTAGGAACTACTATGGGTACCAATGAAGAATTTAGCCAAATGCTACAATTATTTGATACCCATAAAATTATGCCAGTAATTGATAGCAATTATCCTTTGGAAAATGCAGAGGAGGCCATTAGAAAAATGGATAATGCCGCACAGTTTGGGAAGATAGTACTAACGATTGATGAAGGGCAAAGGGTATAAGTTAAGCTATTACTACTCCACATATTCTAAAATATCGGCGGGTTGGCAATTCAATACTTTGCATATGGTTTCTAAGGTGCTAAAGCGTATGGCCTTGGCTTTACCCGTTTTTAAAATAGATAAATTAGACAGCGTTAACCCCACCTTTTCCGACAACTCATTCAGCGAAATTTTTCGCTTCGCCATCATTACATCTAAGTTTACAATAATTGGCATGGTTATATAGTTAAGCTGTTTTCGTTTTGTAATTCAATTCCTTTGTGCACAATTAATTTTATTAGAAAAAGAATAATGGACATAAAAATCCATACATCGGCACCACCAATATGCAATGCTTGAATATCGGGTGTTGGATAGCCCTGCTTAGAAATACTTATGGCATAGTTGCTACCATAACTGGCAAATATGCCAATACCTAAGCATAAGATAGCCGTGTTTTGTATAAAGTTTTTTAAGATATTATTGAAAGGTTGTTCCATATTAAATTGCTTACCGGAAAGCAATTTTATAATTAAGTAAAACATGATTGATTTTAGTACCCCAACAATAATCATGTTGCTTGCAATAACTACAAAATGATAATCGTTGGTGGTTATTAACTGAGCCATATACTTTGGCTCATCCCAAAAATGCTGCACGCCATTGGTATTAAAAAATAGGGTTATAACGGTATTACAAATTAATGCCCCTACTTCTACGGAAAGCCCCAAAAATAAAATCCAGGCAAGTACTTCAAATACTTTTAGCAGGTGGTTGATGGTAATGGTTATTTGCATAATTGACAAAACTTTTAAATGATTTGATGATGCAAGAGTAATAAATAATTATTGATAAACAATAAATATTTATTATAAATATTAAAATTTTAATTGTGTGGCTTATGGTGGAAAAATTGGGCCACACTGAATGGCTCTTAATAGGAATAGGCTAGTATTCCCGAACTATTGTTTTGATTATAGAAACAGTTTTATGGGTTAGTACCACTCAATTTGTTTCCATTAATTAGTGTTGACCAATAACCTCTAGCCCTGATTGAAGCGGCTACCCCGCTGAGGCTGTATGCGTTGGCCTGTGGCGGAGTAAAAGCGAAAAGCAGGAAATGGCTTCCCTGCTTTTGTAAAAAAAACTATGTAATAAAAGAATTATCCAATATTCTCAATAATACCGGCAATGCCTTGCCCGCCACCCACACAGGCACTTACCATACCGTATTTTTTGTTAAGCCGCTTCATATCGTGTAATAACTGTATGGTTAGTTTGGCACCGGTGCAGCCCAACGGATGCCCTAATGCTATGGCGCCGCCATTAATATTTACCTTATCGGCTTCTAAATTAAGCTCCCGAATTACGGCAAGTGATTGTGATGCAAATGCCTCATTAAGCTCAATTAAGTCAATATCGCTTTGTTGCATACCTGCTTGCTTAAGCACCTTGGGTATTGCTGCAACAGGACCAATGCCCATAATGCGTGGGTGCACGCCTGCACTGGCACAATTAACCAAACGGCCAATGGGTTGCAAGCCTAATTCATTCACCATTCTTTCGCTCATTACCACTACAAATGCTGCACCATCGCTGGTTTGTGATGCGTTGCCCGCAGTTACGCTGCCACCAAGGGCAAAGGCTGGTTTTAGCTTAGCCAGGCCTTCTAGTGAAGTATCGGCACGTACACCTTCGTCGGTATCAACAATATAGCTATGCTGTTTCTTTTTGCCTTTTTCATCAAGCAGTACTTGGTTAACGGTAATGGGTAAAATGCCTGGTTTGAAATAACCACTTTCTATTGCTTTTAGTGCCTTTTGGTGAGAGGCTAGTGCAAATGCATCTTGATCGTCCCGGCTTACATTGTACTCATTGGCCACCGCTTCGGCGGTAAGGCCCATGCTTAGGTAGTAATCTGGCTCTTCAATGGCAATGGAGTAGGAAGGAACGGTTTTCCAACCGGCGGTTGGCACCATACTCATACTTTCGGTACCACCTGCAATAATGCATTCCGCCATACCTGTTCTTATTTTGGCAGTAGCCATGGCAATACTTTCTAATCCGCTAGCACAGTAGCGATTAATGGTTATGCCAGCAACATCAATGCCCAACGCCTTTGCAGCGATGATGCGGCCAAATTGTAGGCCCTGCTCTGCTTCGGGTACTGCATTACCAACAATTACATCATCCACTCTTTTAGTATCTAATTGGGGTATGGTGGCTACCAAACCTTTAATAACTTCAACCGCTAAATCATCTGGGCGAAAAAAACGAAAACCGCCTTTTTTGCTTTTTGTTACCGCTGTTCTAAATCCGGCAACTATGTATGCTTCTTGCATGGCAATCTATTTTATGTTTGATATATCAAATATAGTAAAAATGGTAAAAAGTTGTTTATGCAACTAATTTCTTTACAATAAATTTTACCATCGGTATAAAGATTTAGCAATGGGTTAAGAATAGCTATTAAATTAGCGTTGATGTATAAACTGTTACTAACATATGGGCTACTATTACTGCTATGTAATAATTATTGGCTGCAAGCCCAAACTACCATAACAGTAGCACCTAACAAGGCAACTATTAGCGCTAATGAACCATTAACCGTAAGGTATAGCTTAAAATATACGGAAGCCGATGCAAAATATTACTTAATACCAACTACAGATTGGGAAATGGTTAGTGCACCAAACTTTACCAAAAAAAGCCTTAAAATAAAAGGCAAAGCATATACTGAAGAAGTAATTACCTACACCTTGCTACCAATTAGTACCGGTAAATTACCATTACCCAATATGACGTTAACAGAAAAAGGGGTAAAATATACTACACCAAATACCTACGTGCAAATAGCTACATACGATAAAGCTAACAATACTAATGCGACTATGCTACCAGCCACAGTGGAGCCAAAAATGCCTACAAAAAGTATTGATTGGGATAAACTATTGTATATAAAACGGGTAATAACTAACCACAAACCTTATGTTGGAGAGCCATTTTTGGTAACTTATTATTTGTACAGAGTGGTGCAAACTAACGCCAAAATAGTACAACAACCCGTATTTGAAGCAATGAGTATAAAGGAACTTACTACGGATGAGCCCCCCACTTATGAAACTATTAATAACAAGCTGCACAGGGTAGATATACTAAGAAAAGTACAGTTAGTACTATGGCAGCAGCAACAAAAAAT
>Ga0114942_1000007_pt1 | contig 55848 bp, 46 predicted proteins | sample LowerColdCreek_FD_88674 | JGI IMG/M metagenome (GOLD analysis project Ga0114942, IMG submission 88674) | Groundwater microbial communities from Cold Creek, Nevada to study Microbial Dark Matter (Phase II) - Lower Cold Creek | ecosystem: Environmental > Aquatic > Deep subsurface > Groundwater ... | reverse complement strand
GGTGTCCAGGGTCGACCCACCCTGTCCCATGGAAGCGGAGCCTCCGTCACGCATGTCGACGCGCGTCAGGCCGCCGGGCATCACCCGCCAATGGCCGTTGCGGTCGAAGATCGCGTAAACACGCAAGACTGCCGGGCGCGTGACCATACCGTCGTCGCTGTGGACCGGCACGCGGGAATGTTGTGGCCGATCCTGCACTGTCCACGCGACGGGATCGCTACTGACAAGCGCCTCGACCAAAGGAGGGTCGTGCGCGGATGGCTGAGCGGGAGGGCTAAGGTCGAAGCTCCCAAACAAAGCTTTGCCGGCCAGGTTGCCACGAACTTCGGCCCACGCGGAAGGCTGGCCACACCACCAAGTGGATAGCGAGGGCATCACCAACGACTGGCCGAGCAGGTTCTCGGCGATCGACGGAAGGAATGCCAGGAGCGCGGGCGACTCGACAAATGACGAACCGAACGCATTGGCCATCACAAACGTACCAGCGCGCGCCGCCGCCATCATGCCGGGCACCCCCAGCAGGGAATCGGCTCTAAGTTCGAGGGGATCGCAGTACGCGTCGTCGACCCGCCGCAGCACGCCATGTACCGGTTTAAGCCCTTCGACTGTGCGCAGGAATAGTCGGCCGCCGAGAAGCGTGAGGTCCCTGCCCGTAGCCACCGTCAAGTCGAACTGGCGTGCGACATAGCTGTGCTCAAAGTAGGCTTGATGGGCCGGCCCAGGAGTCAGGAGCACCAGATGTGGCTCACCATGGCCGGCGCGGTGGGCGAGCACTGCGGCAGCGTTGTGCAGCGTCCCGACGAGCGTGTGCAACGCGTCGGCCACAGGCCGGACTGCGAGTTCACGCACGGCGTCGGGGAGCTGACTTACGATCAGCGCTCGGTTGAGCAGCGCGTAGCCAAAGCCCGCGAACCGTTGGGTCGACTGCTTAAGCACGCTCCACTTGCCTTCGGGATCCCGCCAAAGGTCGAACGCGAGGATGTAGACGTGACGCCCGCCGGCAGGCGGATGGCCGATAAGGCTACGCATCCAGTCAGGATGTCGCGACAGGAACTGTTCCGGCAACAAGCCTTGGGCCTGCAAACGCCGCTCGCCATAGCAATCGGCGAGGAGGGCCTCGATGAGTTCGGCCCGCTGAACGACCCCGGCTTCGATCTGCGTCCACTCGCGGGACTCAATTAGCAGGGGTAGCAATTCAAGCGACCAGGGCCCTGCCCCGTATGGCCCCTTACCACCCCGATTGAATGTGATGTCATCGCGTTGAATGTGATCGATCAAGCGCTTCTTGCGCTCCATGAATGCCGCCACGCCAGCCGATCCGCACGGGATGCCAGCCGCCTCGAACTTGGCGGCGAAGCGCGCCCAAGCTGGGCGCAGCGCGCCATTGGCGAGGCGCATCTCGTCCCATGCACCGGGCACAGGCGCTTGCGCGTTGACCAGCAAAGGCGATGCGCCGGAAGCCGGGTCCGCAAGTTCGTTGGAAGCACCTTCGCTCATGAGGGTGATCAATCAATCATGACGATTCTGAAACCGAGTTGACCGTGACGTCGGCCCGGATGCTCACGACGGCGGATATCGGGCCGGGCCCCGCAGACTTTCATGTCAGGATCGACAAATTTCTCCGACGGGTCGAAGACCGAAGTCGTCCACTCCCACATGAATCCGCAAAGATCGAACAGACCTCCGGGGCCGGTCGATGTTGCGACGTCAAGAGCGACGGGCTGGCGCGGGTCAAAAGGAATTTCCAAGCCGCGTGTATCAATCGTGGCCGGTGGAGAAGCGCCCTGCGGAGATCCGCCGCCCCAAGGCCATGGCCGCCCTTCGACACCTCTGGCTGCCGCCTCCCATTCCACGTCCGTTGGCAGCCTGATTGTCTTTCCTGTTTGCGCAGACAGCCAGCGGCAGTAGGCCAGCGCCTCGTACAAACTCACGCCAGTCACGGGATAGAGGCCGTTGGAGCTTCCTGCGCTACCCCACGAGTCCGGGGAAGTCAGCAGCCCCTCCTGGCGACGTCCGTCGTCCGTATTGGCGCGCCATCCCTCGCGCCAATACGCAATCGCCGCGCCTCCTTGCCACCATGCAGGCGGTGAGGCGGGCGCAAGGTCACCGGCTGCCAACCCGTAGCCTCCTGACTCAACAAAGCAGGCGAACTCCGCATTGGTGACGCTGGCGTATGCAATTCGAAAGCCTTTTTCGATGCCCGTGGGTGTAGGAATTTCCCCGAGCGGATAGGTGCCCGGTTCGATCCAGCTCCAGTACGGCGCCTTTGGAATGAGGAAGCGACCGTATTGGCCTGTGGCTTCCCGGTATCTGATGGAGTCACCCAGCGTCCCTAGTGCTTCTGCCGCACTGCGGCGGACGGCATGCGGCAGCCACGCATGCTGCATCGTCTCAAAGAGCTGTCCTGCGACCACCGCCCGGTGCGAGCCCGTGTCGACAAAATCGTCGAGGTGCTTGATCGTTCTGGCCGCCAAGGTAAAGCTTTGCGCCTCAATCAAGGTGGCGATGATCTTCGCCGGGTCAGCGGACAACTGGGCGGCCATCTTGACGCATTCTTCCCACGGAGACGCGGTGCCGCCGCGCAGATCGGCTGCTGCATTGAGCTCGGTCCTCAGCATTTCGTCCGACACGCCATTGGCAAGCCAACGCGCCGCAAAGAACTCCTGGATGAGTTGGTGGGTGAACTCAAACTCGTTCTGGCCCGGTGTGTCGGCCACGCGCCTGACGACGTTGAGCGCCTTGAGTGATTCCCACCACTGTTCCGCCGCGAGCGAATGGCCGAGGGCGTTTTTCGCGTCGGCCGGGCTGAATCGCCCACGGCTCCCGGAGTGGCGCAGGTGCACGCCAAAGGCCAGCCGCTCGATGCCATCAATAAGCCCGCAGCTCATCCGCCTCGAGCGCCCCAGGGCGATCTCCCCGAATAAATGGTTTGCAACCACGTACCGATCGTCCTCGGTCAGCAATGCGTCCACAAAGGCCCAATGCGGCGGAGGGCGGCGCGAGGTCTGGTCACGGATGCGGTCCCAGACCAAGGCCGCGATCAAGTCGGCCCGATTTTTCAACGTGGTGTGGCGAGCGGTTTGCTCTTCCACGTTTGCGCCAGTCGTGCGGCGGGCGTAAATCGTGCACTGGGTTTTCAGATTGAACGGGTTGCCGAACAATTCCTGGAGTTTCAGGTGCTGCAGAGACTCGTCGTTGCTGAGTGCAAGCCAGAGTGGATGGTTCTTCGTCGAGAAATGTTGTTCTATGAACCGCTGGATTCTTTCCCGATCGAGGGAGTCGACGATGGCGTGGCGCGGAGCCCGGTGGTTCTGACTCGATGTAGTCGTGTAGTTCAGGGTTCGCACCGTGAACACCGGCGGCAGTAGCCCCCGCTTCGGGACAGCATCCTCCGCGAACTCCATGAAGCGTGCGACGGCGTCATGGCGGGCCTCCGAGTTGTCCGCCGCGATTTCGTTCAATCCGTCGAACAGCAGGCGAAGGCGGAAGCTGGTCTGCAGATCTGGCAACGATGGCTGGACGCCCCACTGGGAAGACCACTGCTGCGCCCATCGATGCTGCACCCAGTCCCAAGGATCCAGGCGGCTCTCGGCGGTGTACGCATTCAGCCCGAACATCAGGCAGAGCTCAGGTTTGGCGGCCGTGCGCTCGCCAAGGCAGCGGTACTCGTGCGCGCGCAGCAGCGTTGACTTTCCAGAGCCGGGCTCTCCAAGCAGGATCCAGAAGGGGGCCGCCTTGTCCGAATCGAGTAGTGCAGACACCGACTCGACGGTCGATGTGCTTGGTCCCTCGTCGGTCGTCTGCTGCCGTGAGTCATATGACATCGCTGGCATCAACCTGAGGGGGACGAAATTCCTCAGGGTGCCGCCCTCGAAGTCCAGTCGCCGCCACGCCAGGAACTTGCCAAGGCCGACTTCCGCCTCGGGCATTGATTCCGTGGCACGTCGATGCTTTTCAAGGAGGCCCTTGAATTCAGCCTCGCGCCCTTCGATCGGCTTGAACACCCCACCATTGAACGACGCGATGCCCAGCGTCTGCATCAGGCGTCCAAAGGTGCAGTCGGTGATCTCTCCGAACGTGTTGAATTTCAAAGGCGGGGTGGACCGGTCCTTCATGTAGTCGGTTATCGACCTGCGGTCCATGCCCAACCGGGAAGCGAGGGAGGTCGCGTTCCACGCGGCAGTCTTCTCGGCCCCCGATCCCGCGTCCATATAGCGCTGAAGAACTTCTCCCAGCGACAGGCTAGGGTCGTTCAGCGCCTTCAAAAGCACTTGCCAGGAATCTGGAAACTCTCTCCCCTGGTTCACAGATTCTCCGCGTCCGGATTTCGGCATTACCCCCCCCTGGAAGTATTCGGAAGACTTCCTGTCGCTTCTATCGCGTCCCCGCAAATAGTCCGTATCGCCGTCTTGGAACCGACGGCCGGCCTCCTGGACCCGCGGCGATTCTGCCGCAGGGCAGACCGGGAGGGCGAATCTGACGAGAGAGCGATATGGACTGCAAACTTGATCCCCTGGAAACCCGTCGCAAGTTGGCGGAGCGCTTCCCGCGCTGGATTCAGCCGTTTTTCACCTGGCTGACCGGCATCGCGATGCCGGGTACCAAGCCGCTTTACCGCTGGACGTTCGGCACGCATCTCGGTGCGCTGCTGTTGGCCTGGCTGTTCTGCATGGCGGTCGGCACCTGGGCCATCGCTTCCTTGCTGCGGCTGTTCTTCGGCACCTGAACGGTGCGGCCGCCTGCCCCCCCGACAACCCGACTGACTCATTCCACTTTGATAGGAACTCCACCATGAACCCCACCGACTTCCTCTTCCCCGTTGCGGCGCTGCCGCTGGCGGCTCTCGGCGCCATGCACCTCAAGGTCAAGGGGTCGAGCGTGCTTGTGCACTTCGGCAGCCACCGCATGGGCTTCCAGAACCCGCGTGCCACCCGCATTGCCGCAGAGCTTGCGGGCGTGGCCACGTTGAACATCGGCGTCGCTGCCTACATGGCCGAGCATGAGCGACACCACGGCTTGGCTACCTTCGCCCGTGCGGGCCAGGACCCGGACGCAACGCTGTTCAAAACACTGGGCCTCCTCGTGCCCAGCGGGACCGAGCTCGCGTTGTGGTTGCGCTTCACCTGGATGCTGGTTTCACCGGTGGTCCACTGCCAGCTTTCGAAGACGCGCCTCGCGGGTGTATTCGTATTCGGGCCAGCCTGGCGCATCGCACTGGCCTGGAGCTTCTGGGGCGCGCTAGCCGCGAGCTTCGCGGCGGCGGGGTTGCTGTTGCCCTGGGTGCTGGGCTTCGTGCTGCCGCTGCTGCTGTTTGGCAACATCGGCTCGCTCCTGGAACTGGCCAGCGAGCACCGCTTCAACGTCGAATGCGCGACCAAGGGTCGCGAGCGGCAGGCGCTGCTGAGCCATGCGCGGCTGCTGGGTTCGCCGCCGCCGGAAGGTTCTCCTTTTCGGCAGCCGCTGGCGTGGGCAAGTTGGACCGCGTCGATGGCTGTCGCGATGGCAGTTCGGATAGGTGCCTGGCCTGGCGATCTCTCTCATCACGACGCGCACCACATCGGCGTGCGCCCGGCGCTCAAGCTCACGCGGTTCGGCTGGATGAACGCGGCATATGAGTTCTCGGCCTCGCTATGGGATCCGTCTGCGGGCCGGCTGCGCCGTGTGGGCTCGCTGCGCGAGGCCATTGGCGAGTGGTTCAAGGCACTTGTACGCGAACGTGGCGTACCTCCGTCGGCCTAACTTGCCAGATTTGCAATGCGCGCGTTGGCGGGTGGCCACTCCCGGCAACGCCCTGGCCAGCGGGCGCAGCCAAGCAAGCCTGGCTGCGACTTCAGTCCACCAATGCGCTTCGGTTCCGGTGCCGCAAGCCAGAGCCGTGCCTGTGCAAGGAATCGAGCGACAGCTTTGGGGTGGCCAATCGAGATTGGGAGTATCTCCTCCGGGCCGCGAGTGTGAGTTCGCCCCATTCAGCAGCCGACATTCGCCGCGATTCCTTGGCAGACCATGACCCTCTGAGCTGGACGACTGCAGCGCCTTCAACACCGGTCATTGAATGCGGTTGGCTGTCGCGTTGGCGGAAGACCGCTTCCTGCCATGCACCGTGAACGCGGCGTCCGGCCGCGAATGACAGCAGGCGCTGCCGTGCTGTCCTCTGTCGTCGGTCGCGAGCTTCGGCTTTGGGCACTTTGCGGACCATCGGACGCCGCCGGCGAAGGACAGGGCCCAGCCTGAGCAGCCCACCGGCCGGTTGAAACCAAGGATGTCTCGCTCCGACTTCCGGTAGCCTGACGGCATGCCCATAGAAGGTCTCAACGCCTTCCTGCGCCGCCAGTTCACTTTCATCCTTGATGTACCAAGCATCGGCGCAAGACGGTGTTCTGGTCGATGGTCGGAGGCGCCTGAACGCACCTATGCGGTGGAGCAGAAGACCTCACACGCGCCTTGCTCGATGCGTCCGGCGCATGGTCCCGAACCAAAGCTCGGTCTCGACGCCCTCTCCGCATGCTCAGCCAGGTAGCCCTCCCAGCATTCGCTCGAGAAGGGTTTCCAACTGGTCCGGGCCTTCCTCGCTGCCCAACAACTGCGCGGGGGCGGCGCCATTGAGCTCTTGCATGGGCTCTGCAAGCCAGGCCTCCAGCCGAGCCGAGAGCGCAGCTCGGTCGTTAACACCGCCACTGTCCTCAATCATCTGACCCAACTTGTCCAAGAGCGCCGCCTTGGCACCGACATGCTCAAAGGCGGACACCATCAAGATGGGCTTGCGTAATGCCTCCTTGAACTTCTCCAGCCGATCAAGACCTGCGTCAGGTCCGTCGTCTGTCGTCCAGCCAGGAGCTGCAGGCGAACTGCTGTAGGCGACGGGGGTTCCGTGCTCGTAGTAAACCTCGTGTATCGCGCACCAAGTCTCCTCGTCGAATGGGAACTCGATCACCCGACAGTTCCAGTGACTGGCTGGGACCTCGGTGGTAGCTGCAGTCGGCGGCTTAGCCGCACCTTCCACTCGCGCCGCGATGGCCTGCTGCCAGTCCTCGAGCTTGCCGAACTGCACCACCTCGTCCAGCCCCATGTTCTCCATCAAGCCGGCCAGCAAGGTCCGCCGCTCGACCTCGTCGAAGCAGAGCTTGCCATGCACCAGCTCAAGACGACCAGGCAGTCGCTCTAGCTTGGCCAGACCTTCAGGCCCGGTCCACCGCCGGCCCTGGCGTCCTATGTCCCAGTCCTGGTTCTGATCGTTCATGGGTGTTCCCCGAAGTTAGCGATTGAGGAACGGACGCTCAAGGCGCCTCGTCGTACCAAGCATCCCGCATTAGGCCGACCTTGACCTCGGCAAGATCCGGCCATCGCCCGAGCCAGCTCTCAGAGACAACCCGATCCTCGTCTGTCACGCTCCCGCGGCGGGCAGCCACAAAGCCGCAATTGACACCGCCGTCCAGGCTCAGCACTCGAGGCTCGATGAAGTCCTCAAGCAACTGGTCGATGATCCGATCCTGAACATCAATTGACGGTGCCACGCGCCAAGCCAGTTCGTAGTTGAAGCCCAGCGCTTGGAACTTACCGATGCGCAGCTTCTTGCGCAAGGGCGGGATCGTTTGGGCGGCAGCACGAGCAGATCGAGCATGAGCATGTCGGGTGGGAGCCAGGACAGGCCACGCGCATTGGCGCCATGCCGCACGGCAGGTGTGTTCAGTATCGGACCCATACATGCGGCGTATCTTTACAAGTTGTTGATTTATAAAGGTATTTTATGATACACCTTGGGATGGGGACAGCCATGTGGGGGCGACGGCCGACATCAAGCCGACTCGCCACGCCCTTGCCCCCTACCCAAGCCATCGGAGCCCATATGCAGATCAAGGACGTGCGTCCCGAATCCTTCGTCAAGCAAGTCAGCTGCGATCGCTGCGGCCTCCTGGCCGAACTGGGCGAGGCCGAGTTCCAGGAGTTCGTCAGCATCGAGCTGAAGGCCGGCTACGCCTCGATCTTTGGCGACGGCAATGACGTCCAGATCGATCTGTGCCAGCAGTGTTTGAAGACATCGCTGGGGCCCTGGCTGCGAGTGAGCAATGCGACAACCAGGACGGATCTGCTGCAGGAGCAACTGCACCGGTTCGATCCGGACCGGCATGGCGGGGAGTTTCCGACGGCTGCGGATGTTTCATTGCCGGCGCTCGGATTGAAGGCCGCCGAGGGCCATGGCAATCGATGAGGCTATGGGCAAGCTGCGCCGCGCGGTAGTGCTGGAAGTCCTTCTTGAGCGCATGCGCGGGGGGCTTCCTGCCTATCCGGTTGCCAGGGGGAATTTCAAGTGAAACGAGTGCGCATCGCCGCAGGCAAGCACGTCGTCATCTCCCCTGAGTTGGCGGCGAAGGCGGCACGCGTCTTCGCTACTGGCCTCACGCGCGAGCAGGTTCTCGATCTCATGGCGACGGAGCCGCGCTACGCAACGGGCTTGATGGCCGGTTCGAAGAAGCCGTTGGCCCTTTCAAAGCCGAGGGGCGAGACCTCGACGCCCGATGCTGAATGTGGGCGACCGGAAAAGGAGGCACGCGGCCGCGGCTCGTGGGATCGCTGCCGCAGTGCCGAGAACAGCTGAGATCTGCGTTGAAGTCGCAACTTGATATGAAAGTCGCAACGCGACTGGAGGACGCGCGATGAAACTATTGGCCCCGGTTGGATTCCCTGAATCGCCGTCGAATGCCAGGCTGTGCAGCTGGTCGGTGCTGGAGGTGGTGGCCGACGACGGCAGCCTAGCGCGGCTGGCCGTCGGCCGGATCAACGCAACGAAGCTCAGGATCACGAGTGCGGTAGAGCAATTCGAAGGGGGTCAGGTCGTGACCAAGTCCGGCAGCATCTATACCTTGGAGGGGCCGCCGGCGAGCCCAGAGGAGCTGCAAGAGCAGAAGACCCGACGCGACGCGCTGCTGGGTGGCCGCAGTGCCATCGACGTCACGGCAAGGTACTTGGTGTCGCGCTAGAGGCTTTGCTCGCGATCACTAACGGCCTAGGTGGAAGCGCTGGTGGCACTACTCAGCCGCGAGGCACGCTGTTGAGTTTGCACTCCAACGCCATCGTGTATGCCTTCTCGAAATGAGGCGCGAGGTCTTGGTCCATTTCCTCGTGCTGTTGGATCACCAGCACCTTGTCCGAGTCCCCAAGTTTTCCTGTGAACATGAGCCACGAAAAGAGATGCGGTGTCGTCTGCACCAGCGCGTGACCGGCGTCTGACGCTAGCCTGCGGGCCTTCTGATCGTCAGTGATCACTGCCTGCCGAATCTTCATCGCAAAGGCAATAGACGACAGCTCACCTTTGCCAAGGCGATTTCGCTTTTCCAGCAGCTCGATGGCTTGCAGATCATCAATCGAACAAGCGTGTGCTCGGAACGCGCCACGACCTTGCTCGGTCGTCAGCCGCTTTATCAGCTTGTCGTCCGCCGCGCTGGGCGCCTTTCGTGGCTTGACCAGGCACTCATACCGTACGAACTCGGTAATGCAGAAGTCGCATCGCGCTTCTTTCGCAGCGCTGTAAAGGCGCTGCGAGGACAGCACGTTCCATACAGAGCATGTATCCGCGACGTTGATGAGGTGAAACTTGGACGGGTCAATGGCCATGGAGGCTCCGTCCGTACAGAGATGCCAATCCGGCCAACTCGGCCGGACTGCTCAACAACGCCTCGGCGAGGCGCCCCACACTGATGACGCCCTCTTTCCAAGCATCAAAGCAAAGCCCGACATAGAAGTCCGACAGCCCCAGCTGCAGCAGGCGGGCCTTGCGCTCCCGCTGGACCTCGGTCAGGCTCTCCGGTAGTTCGGGGTCAATCTTTGCGTCTCTCGGCACGTGAAGTTGCTGAATCTGCTGGCTACGGAAGTCGTCCACCAGCTGGGCCTCGCGTAGCGCGATGCCAAGGGCGTGACAACTCACACGCAGCTTGCTTGCCCAGTTCACCGCGTCGTCGTCGCTCCATCGGCGGGGGTTGGGAAGGCCTGCAAGAAAAGCGGGCGGCATCAGGAAGCACGAGGCAAATCTATTGGCCCGCACTTCTCGCAGGTCCTTCCCGCGCGGCGAGTAGTAGGAGACGCTTGCCTGTTCGTCGCCGTCGAATATGGCGTGCGCCATTTCATGCGCCGCACTGAACCGTTGCCGGTACACATCCTCGCTGTAGTTGACCAGCGCACACTTGCCGGCGACCGGGTGGTTGATGAAGAGCCCTGAAATGTCAGAGTTGCCCAGGTGCCGTCTGAAGAGATGCACCCCCGCTTTGCGGAACTCGTCGTAGACGTCGCGCGGCACTTCGTGGTCGCCATAGCCATGCGCTGCCCGCAGAGCGTGGGCAGCTTCTTCGCCATGCGCCTTCATGTAGGTGCCCCTTGGCATGAACTCGAATTCGCGGGCTGAACGCCCCAGCTCGGCCATCAAGAACGCTTCGGTCTCGCAGAGATACAAGAACTCCTGAACTGCCCGACGATCGGCCTTCGTGAAGTCCTGCCCGTGCGCGCGGTAGAGCGTGTCGGTCTGTTCAAAGGGGGCGACCCGCTCGTTTGAGATGAAGAACTTGAAATCGCACTGGAAGTGGTCGGCAAGGATCAAGATCTCATCGCCGGTGGGCTCCGCGGCTCCGGCCTCGATTTGCTCCAACCGGCCCGCGTCGATGCCGGTCAACGCCCCAACTTCCGCGACCGACTCCTGAAGCTGGTCGCGATACTTTTTGAGCTTTGCCCCCAGCATTGCGAGATTGATTCCCATCTAAGAATGATAGGTTCCGCGCCGAGACCGGCATTGCGAAATCGATCGAAGCGAGTTATTCAGCAGCGATGCTGCGCGCCCCTGCGGCTATCGCTCGCTTGGTGAAAAAGTCCGCAGGCCTAGGCAGCCCGCGCTCGTGTTGGTGTCGACCGCATCGCATAGCGTTGCCACCAGCCTGAGCGGTCATCACGGCCGAGCCTAACCTTACAGGCAACTCGCCCTGCAAAGCCTCCGATCGGATGCGACTTCAGCGCTTGACTTCTGCTCAGTCGCTACGGAACGCGTATGCATAATCAAACTGAAAGTGGCCACGCTAACGAGCCACACAGGGGAGGCTCCATGAAAATCGTTCAGGTCAGGGTCGCGAACTTCCGAGGGATCGCGCAGGGCACCGTTCACTTCGACGGACACAGCGTGCTCGTTGGCGACAACAACGCGGGCAAGTCCACGCTGCTAGAGGCGATTGATCTCGTGCTGGGCCCAGAGCGACTCTCCCGACGTCCCGTCGTCGACGAACACGACTTCTATGCGGGCCAGTACCTTAACGTAGAAGGGCAGCCGATCCCGCTTGTAGTCGAGGTCATCGTCGCCGACCTCAATGAGGAGCAGCTCCGGCATTTTCGCGAACACCTGGAATGGTGGAAAACCAACACAAAGACGCTGCTGGCTGGCCCGCCAGTCGAGGGTACCGACGCCGCCGAGGTCGGGCCCGCGCTGCGCGTCTTCTTCCGGGGCGCCTACGACTCGGAGGAAGACGACTTTCTGGGCAACACGTTCTTTGCGTCGCCCGCCCCCATTGGCGCCGGCGAATACCAGACGTTTCGCGCCTCTGACAAGCGCAAGTGCGGCTTTCTCTACCTGCGAACGGTGCGCACCGGCTCGCGCGCGCTCAGCTTGGAGCGCGGCTCGCTGCTGGACGTGATCCTGCGCCTCCAGGACTCACGCCTGAAGATGTGGGAGGAGCTGCTGGCTTCGCTGCGCGTCCTGCCGGTCGCCGATAAACCTGAAATCGGCGTCACCACGCTGCTGGCCGCGGTGCAAGCTTCGGTCAAGAAGTTTGTCCCGTCCGACTGGGCCGAGGATCCGCACATGCGCGTCTCGGATCTCACCCGCGAGACGTTGCGCCGCACGCTGACGGTTTTCATGGGCACGGGCGCGAAGCGCCCGGACGGCAGCAGCTATGCGGCGCCGTACCAGCACCAGGGCACAGGCACCATCAATACGCTGGTGCTCGCGCTGCTGTCCATCATTGCCGAGCTCAAGCAGAACGTCATCTTCGCCATGGAAGAGCCTGAGACGGCGCTGCCTCCTCACACGCAGAAGCGTATCGTCAACAGCGTGCGCGAGAAGTCGGCCCAGGCCCTATTCACTTCGCACTCGCCGTACGTGCTTGAGGAGTTCGAGCCAGCTCAAATCAAGGTACTCAAGCGCGCGGGCGGCGTGATGACCTCCACCCCTGCCAGCCTGCCGCCAGCGATCAAGCCGAAGGCCTACAAGGCGGAGTTCCGGGCTCGCTTCTGCGAGGCGCTGCTCGCCAAGTACGTCCTCATCGTCGAGGGGCGCACGGAGTTCGACGCACTGCCAGCGGCCGCACGCACGCTCAGCAGGACCGATCCTCAGCATTTCAAATCGCTTGAGGCGCTCGGCGTGGCAGTCATCGACGCCAAAACGGACTCCCAAGTCGCTCCGCTCGGCCACTTCTTCAGGGGTCTGGGCAAGACTGTCTTCGCCGTTTTCGACAAGCAAGACGAGATACAGCTTGCCCTCATCCGTGCTGCGGTCGACCATCCGTACGAATCACCTATGAAGGGATTCGAGTCGCTGGTGCTGCAAGGGAGCAACGAGAACGCAATCAGGCGTTACGCGCTGGGCGTGGTGGCAGACGGCGACTGGCCACAGCACCTGACGGCTGTGACGCCGAAGGCAGAGTCCGATCTGGCTGCGCTGAGAAGCGCGCTGTCGCAATACTTCGCCTGGGGCAAAGGCAGCGGCCAGGCGGCCGACCTGCTCGCGTCCTGCATGACCTGGCGGGAGATGCCTGAATACGTCGCCCAATGCCTGTACGGGATATTCCAGGTGATCGAGCCTCCGCCTCCACCAGCGCCGCCCGCGCCTCCCGTCGAGCCTGTCGCGGCCTGAAGTCCATGGCCTGGAGTCCGCAGAAGCTCGCCTTTCTGGCCTGCCCGAGACACGCGCTGGCCCTCGCGGGCCCGGGTGCCGGCAAGACCCACGTGGCGCTCGTCAAAGCCCAGCAGCAGGTCGCCAGCGGAACGCTGAAGCCGGGCCAGAAGGTGCTGTTCCTGAGCTTTGCGAGGCCGACGGTCGCACGCATAGTCGAGAAGGCGGCGGAGCTCATCTCGCCGGAGGAGCTCAAGCACCTCGAGATCAACACGTATCACGGATTCGCGTGGAGCATCCTGCGCAGCCACGGCTACCTGTTGAACACCGCGAAGGCCATCACCCTGCTGCCGCCGCCGGAGGCCGCGGCCCACTTCGCCGACGTGGCTCCCAGCGCCCGCGAACAGGAAATGCTTCGCCTGTTCGAGGAGGAGGGGCGGCTGCACTTCGACCTGTTCGCTCGGCTGGTTGCCCAGCTTTTACAGCGAAGTGATCGATTGGGCCGCATCTACTGCGACGCCTATCCCATGATCATCCTCGACGAGTTCCAGGACACCAACGCCGACGAGTGGGCGCTGATCCGCCAGCTGGGCCGGTGCAGCCGCCTGATCGCGCTCGGCGACCCCGAGCAACGCATCTACGAATTCCGGGGCGCCGATCCCCGCCGCCTGGGTGAATTCGTCGAGGCGTTCCAGCCAGGTAGCTTCGATTTCTCGGGCGAGAACCACCGGAGCAACGGGACGGACATCACCGTCTTCGGCAACGACTTGCTGGCTGATCGGAACCGCGGCAAGGAGTACACGCACGTGAAGGTTGCGCGCTACGGCTTCCGCAAGAACCAGAGTCCGCACTTCCGAGCGAAGGCGGAGGTACTGGCAGCGCTCCGGCGCCTGCGCAACGAGCCAAACACGTCGGTGGCGGTCCTCGTACCGTCAAAGCCGTTCATGCTGCAGTTCTCGCAGTACCTGTCCTTGGACGTGGATGGCCTGCCCGCACTTCGGCACGATGTGGCGATGGACGTGGAGTCGCCGTCCTTGGCGGCCAACGTCATCGCCGTGCTGCTGGGAGGAGGTCCCGCGGCGGCGCTGGCATCACGTTTGGTCGCCACGCTGCACACCCACATTCGCGGCCGTGCTGGCAACAAGGCGCCCGCCCAGGCGGAGATGGACCTCGCCGGCGCCATCGGCACCTACATGTCGACGGGAAAGATCCGCGGCAAAAACAGAGAGCTCGTCGTCGAGGAGTGCCAGAGGCTCGCGGCCGAGCGGGCGGGGCTCAGGCTCTCAGGAAACCCCGAGGAAGACTGGGCCGCCATGCGCGAGCTGATTGCCAGGTCCACCGCGCCCCAGGTGGCCCGCGTGGTCGAGGACGCACGTTTTCTTCGTCTGCTGCACAGGGGCTCCGCGCTGCGCATCGCGCTCAGCGAGATGTGGCGGGCGCACGGCGACTATGCCGGCGCCGAGGCGGCGCTTAGCGACGCCTTGCTGCAGGAGCATTTCATCGCCGCCCAGAAGGAGTGGCGCGGCCTGCACCTGATGACCATCCACAAGGCCAAGGGGAAGGAATTCGACGAGGTTGTCGTCTACGAGGGCACGTTCTCCGGCCGCATCGTGGCGGCGAACGCTGACGCTCGGCGTGTCGCGCAGTCGCGGCTGGCCCTCCGCGTCGCGGTCACGCGCGCCATCCGCCGCACGACGATCGTAACGCCCCAGCGCGATGGCTGCCAGTTCCTGTAGTCGTTAAGCACAAGAAGGAATGATCAGCCCCATGGACATGAAGTTTCCGTTGAAGTTCGGCGACGCCGTCCAGTACGAGCTTAGCGAGGCTGCGTTCCATCACATCGTCTCTGGTGAGATGACTGATCGGCCTACCAAAACGGCGGCCGGCGCAGTCGTGGAGAAAGTGCTCGCCGGAGGACTCCACACGTATGACGGCTGGCAGGCGTTCGTAAGCCAGCATCCAAAGATCGTCCATCTGCTGCAGTTCCGCTTTGGAGTCGACGACGGCTGGTGGTTCGCCCGCGAGCTGCAGAACGGTGTAATCACATTGAAGATTCCGCGCCGTCTGTTCAACAGGGGCGCCGCGAACATCACGCAGCAGCCGGACACGCACTACAAGTCCGGCTACCTCTGGAAGACGCTGTTCCCACGATCCTATTCAATGGACGACATCGTCAAGGCGATCGACGAGGCCCTAGGGAAGATCGACCACGAGCTCTCTGGCGAGCTGAGTGCGGCCAAGCCCGACGGAGTCCTCTACGGATACACGGCGGTCGATGACCCGTTCACCGCGATGCTGCTCCGCATTCAGGTGCGCGGCAACCAGATCATGTCGGCTTTCCCGGCGTGGGATCAGCCCCTCACCGGCAACAACGGCAAACCGTATTCGCACGTCCACTCGATCAGCTTCCAAATCGCCGAATCGGTGGTGGATTGCACCACGTTCGAGAGGGCGTACGGGCCAGTGTTTCCTGACCAGCGGTTCGACCTCGGAGCGCTGTTGGCCACGACGCCGGAATTCATCAAGACGCGCCGACGAAGGAACCCCGGTGACCTGGTGAACGTTCGTCACGAGGCCCGCGGACGGGAACTTAACAGGTTCGCGGAGAGGGCGACGCCCGCCGATCTCGATGTCATCGATGCCTACCTCGCAGACTATCCCTGCGCCAAGGACCCGTTTGCAACGCAGCTTGCCGTCTACACGCACTTCCTGGCCGAAATGGATCGCGACCTGGCCATCTTCAACGCGGCCCAAGTGACCGAGAACGTGGGCGAATGCCTTTGGGTCTTGAGCTTTTGCGACGAGAGGTTCAATACGCGGCGCGCCGTGGAAGCGATCGTGCGATTCCTTGGGATGGCGCTCGTGCACACGGGTGGGTTGAACACTTTGATGTTCAAAGCACTGATCGGTGACATGGTGTCGCTGGCCATGGGCCACGCTGACCCTGCGGCACTGCACGATGTCTTAGCCGCGCTTGCGTCCTCACCCTGCCGTGCGGCGGTCTACACAGAGTTCGACCTGATGCCCTACGTGAGGCAGAGGGATGGCGAGAAGTTCGATCCTTCGGCACCGATTGAAATGGTGCTGACTGTCGACCATCTGCTTGAGTTCCTCGCCTTCAATCTGGGAGAGAACTATCTGCTGATCTTCGACAAGGAAGATCGGCTCAAGTTCGCACGCAGCTTCTTCGATTTCCACGATCAGTGGCGCTTGGCCGAGGATGTCATGTCCAAGCTGGCCGGCCGCGATTTCGACTTCTTCATGCCAACCGTGCTCAATCTGGCGAAGTTGGACACCCAGACGCCGCCGGAAGAGGCGGATTTGAACGACATTGTCTACGACTACAGCCGGATGATGGTGATGATGCGCCAGCGGATCGTCCTTGAAGATCCCGTTGCCTATTCCACCAAGCCAAAAGACATCGACAAGACCAAGCCTGGCTATGAGGACCTGATACGCCAAAAGTTCAAGTACTTTCACGTCAGGCTCATGCACCGCCAGATGCTGGAGGAGGCCAAGGCTTACGCAGATCGAGTCGGGTACGCCAAGCTCAGCAAGTCGTGCGAAAACGCCATCAATCGGCTCCCGAAGGAGAGGGTGCCGTTGCCCAAATCAATCCCTGACTACATCGTGAGCTGGCGTCATAAGCTTGACCGCGACCATCCTCTGTTCGTCGCGCGGATCGGAGATATCTTCGACCAGGTACCTGACGGGGGCCAATGACGGAGCCTCCGAAGCTCCGCAACGCTGCATGGCCAAATTGATCGACATCCTCAATGCTTTGATCCTAGAGCTTGACGAGACTCATGGCCCAGACGGTTTGGTCACGAGAATCGACGGCTGTTTGCCGAACTTCGTGATGACCCGCTCTGGTGTCGAAAGGCACTTCTCGAAGGCGGCTCAGACCGAAGTGGCCGCGTTGGCAGGCAGATTATTCACCGCGTGACGCATCGAGAGGCCATGGTTACCGGCGGCCCCTGATACGCAGTGCGGGAACCAAAAATGCGGTGCCGTAGTACGCGTAGGTCTCAGCGGTGCCGCTGAGCCAAATAGACTCGATGGCCGGTGCCATCGTGCTTGTGCTCGCCGTCGCCGATGAAAACTTCACAGACGAAGTACTCGGTGCAGTGCACCACGACCTCACCCGACCGGGTGGTTAGGTAAAAAGCCGCCGGGACCGTCGTCCGAAGTGGATGCCGGCTCGCTCTCATTTATCAGGGAACAAGAAATATGGCAAAGCTGACCTGGAACGCGTTCGTCGCAAAGCATCCGAACCCTTACGGAATCTTGGTGATCGACGTGCCCTCCAAGTTTCCGCCCGCGTACGCGTTTGACAGGGCTGGAAAGAAGCTGCCAACGCCATACGCGTTGTTCCAGCAATGGGCAGCAGCCACCTTCGTTGGCGATTGGAGTTCGCAATCTGGCGGTGGCGGCTTCTACCTCGGCGTCGAGACCCTTGCTGATGTCCACACCGCTCAAGCGAAGTTTGGCGGCAAGGGCGGTTGGATCACCTCGAAGTTCAGCAAGAACGTCCTCCAGATCACCTACGACTGGAACGCCTACAAGGCGGTGGCCGCGCAGTTTGGCTACACGCTGTAAGGCTGGCCTCGGCCATTCGTCCGACGAAGCCGCCCGTAGTTGCGCGGGCGCCCTGGTGCCCCGTTATGCGCCCCGCAGAACTCTCAAGACCTCCATTTCTATGCCAGCCATGACTCGATATGACACGCCCCCAGGCCCCTATGCGCTCGACAGGATCGAAAGCCTCAACGGCTACAAGATTCCCGATCTGGTGATCCAAGAACGGAGCACCGAACCGGTCGTTGCAGCCCTTCTTGAACTGGCCACCGACGCGCAGGCCGCGGCAGCTGCCGCTCCTGACGATCACGACCTCCAGAACTATTCCTACGCTTTGAGCCGGCACTACGCCATGCTGCGTGAATGCAGAAGCCTCGACGCTTTGGCCAAGACGGCAGCTGATCTCGACCAGCGACTTGCTGCGTGGCCGGCCCTGGAGGTCAGGCTTACCGACGACATCGACGCTGCGATGACCGATCTGCGTGCACTGCAGACTTACGTCAAGCCTGGCCGTGGCGTCCGCAGGATCTGGTTTAGTCCTCCGGTGGATGAACTGTCGCGTGGCGCACTCGATCCGGAGACGGTGGCAGGCCTTGCCAGCAGAATTCCGGAAATTGGCCTGACGGCATTCATCGACGGCGTGATCGCCACACTGTGCGAAGCACCGTGGGCCCGCGAAGGCGACTTCTTCCATTTCGACTACTTCGCGGACCCGGCTCGACGACTGGAGTTCTTGTCGGCAGCCGAGGACCTGTTGCCAAAGATCCGGGCGTTGAGGAAGCTGGCCACTGAGTTCCAGCAGCACGCGAAGTTGAAAGAAGAGGCGGCGAAGGCCAGAGAAAAGGTTCGCGACAAGTGGGCAAAGGCGCGAGGCGGTGAGGTGTTCCCCGTGCATATGTGCAAGCTGATCAAGGAGATCCTCGATCGCCGTCACGTGGCGGAACCTGATGGAGCCTTGACCGCACTGACCTAACAATCGCAGCCAACAGGGAACGAAAGATGGCGACAGAACAGAAGGCAAAGCGACGCGCAGTTGCGCAGAAGAACGGCAAGGTGGGCGAGCTCGCATTCGCTAGCTGGGCGTCGAAGGGCCCGTTCACTGCAAACAAGGCCGAGGACGACTTCGGGGTCGACTACATGTGCCAGCTGCTTGAGCCGGCTGGGAAAAGTGGTTCGCAGGAGGTGTCGGGGAAGTCAGTCTTCGTCCAAGTCAAATCGACGAGCGACGCTGTGAAACCTCGAATCGGCATTAACCGTGACGATGCGGCCACCGCGCTGCGACAGGCCGGAGTGTTTGCCATCGCGGGCGTTCACCTGCCTTCCGAAGACGTCTATTTCCGCTGGCTGGACATACCTTTCATGGAGGAGCTGCACGAGTTCCTTAAGTCCAATCGCAAGACTCTCACGATGAGACTGGACAGCATGTCCCAGGGCGTCGACAGTTTCGCCAAGGATCTGCGTGAGCGGGCCAAGCATGGGCAGCGCGCCAAGTTCGAGCGTGCGCGCGTGAGACTCGGCCTTGCAGCTGCGATTCCCGGGGCAAGGCTCAAGGTGAGCGCGGGAGACGACGACAACGAATGGGCCGCGGTGTCTGTGCCTAACCTCATGTCAGTTGTGGGTGGCGGCGCCGATTCGCATGAATCTGTTGCACGCCTCATGTTCCGGCCAGTGCCGTTTGTGGCCGGCTTTCAGGAAGTCCTGGCTAGGCATGGTGTCCAACGGCAAGTGCGCGAGGCGGCCGCGCTTGTTGACGGCAGATTTCTCCTTGCTGGTAGTTCAGAGTCAGACGCCACGCTGACTATCGAATCGAATGGGCAACGGGCGACCAGTTCCTTCCTGCTTCGGCGCGTGCAGGATGAGCAGGCATACATTGGCGCGAGCGGGCTAATCCTGCGCATCACCGATGTGCGTCACTCGGAAGCCACGGGCCATCACGTGCATGAAATCGCCTGGGTAATCTCCGACGAGGGCGCGGTCGATCTCGTCACATCCGGACAGCTCGACTTCTTGAGGCTCTTGGTCCCAGAGGCGCGCATCTACGTTGGCGGCCAGACGGTGCCGCTCGAGGGCATCGCGACGCTGAATCTGGGCCGCTCGGTCCTGGCCATTGAGGCTGTCTACGCAGGCCTCGAGTTGCCGATGACTGGCGTGCGCCTGAGCGACCTTGCCAACGAGGTGTTCGCTAACAACCTGGGCCTCTTGGAGTTCCTTGCCTCCCCAGGCCCCGTCCTTCTCGGTGGCCTGCTCCTCAGCATCCAAGAAGCGGAGATCGATGAGGCTGCGTGGGAAAGGCATCGCTACCGGCTGCCTGTTTCACTGCGCCTCAAGGAGCATGCTCTGCTGGCCTGGGTATCAGGTGAGTGCGACATCTTCTGGGATGACGGCGCACTACGCGGCATCATGTTCCGGACGCGCGACGACACAACCTTTGAGTTCACCGACTGCCAAGTTGAAGGCAACGGCCATGCAGAAGCTCATTTGGGCGGTGGCCTCGTACCCTACATCGTAGGCGGCCCGACACGCGGACCAGCGCAGGTCCCCAAAGACGTTCCTTTTGGAATGGAACTCATCCGCTTGACCGAGCCGGCGGCTGATCCTGGCATTGCACCTAGTGGTCCACCAGCATGATGCTCAACGGCGCGTCGATGACGCGCTGAGCTGGTAGTCATGGCGCGTCAACGCGAGTTCGAGCGCGACACGGCGCTGAATGGCGCTGTGCATGTCTTTTGGGCCATGGGATACGCGGCGACGTCGACGGACGACTTGTTGCAGTCGATGGGGATCGGCCGCCAGAGCTTCTACAACGCGTTTGGCAGCAAGCGCGCAGGTGTACTTGGAGGCTCTGGGGGTTGGGAATGTCGCCATCGGCTACGGGAGCCTAGCAAGGGCTGCAACACCTCCTGCTGATGGTCTCCCGGAGGTGGCGCTTTCGCCTCAGCGCCTCCCGTAGGGAGGTCTGCCTCGGCGTGCTTTTGCCTGTTCTGGTAATTGCTGGTACTTCTCGATAATTGGGCGGGAGGAGCCGTTTGGGCTCCTCGGGTCGGTTCCGCTAGTCGTGCCTGCTCGGCCGCGGGAGCTCCCCGATCTGCCACAGCAACGTGCGGTCAGTACGCCGTAGCTTGTCGGGACGCGGTGCGGCCAGCGCCGCTTCAAGCCGTTTGGCAAGATCATTGAGAGGGTGCGCCGGGTCGGCATACCGGCGTAGCCATTGGCCGATAGCGGTCGGTGTCCGCTTCAGCGCCTGTGCCACTTCCTGACGATTCATTCCCATCTCGGCGAACTGACAGGCCTGGAGCATGATCACGCGCGACTTCACACCCAGGCCTCGACGGCCCGTCTCCGCAGTCTGGGTTTCCAGCCATGCTTGTGCGGCCTGCAGCGTCGCCCCCCAGGCAGCAAGGTCGAACTCGAACGGGTCGATCCGCGCTCTGAGCTGTCGCAGCAGGTGGTGGTCTGCCTTCTCAACGTAGGGCCCGATCAGCGCTCGAAGGTGCACGCTGGCTTTGACGTCACGCTGGATCACCTTGCGTGACTTCGTCTCGTCCAGCGTGCGCAGGTCCCACAGAATGCGTCCCACGACGATGGGCATGCGCGATGGGTAAATGCATGGTGCCAGGCCATGCCCGACAGTGATCGTCGAGTTCCGTTTCCTGAAGCGCTTGTCGATTTGGCGACGGACATCTCGTTCACGAAGAGCACCATTTGTCGTGGCCGACCTGCTGTGCTCGTGGCAGAAAGGTTGGCCAGGAATGGACCATCGGAAGCAGATCTCGCAGCGGTGCATTTTCTGAAGACCGCGCTCCGCCATGCCGATGAGCGCCAGCGCCATCAGCTGTGACTGCCCAGGCGTTCCCAGATGCTCGGACAACTTCTCCAGCGCAGCGAACGCGGTGCGCATCAAGGTCACCGGCGTACTCAGATCCACGGGCTTTGCGACACCTCTCCACCACCGGTGCGCCTGAGCCAGCTGGTGCGCGAAGCTCGATGAGGTCACCTTGGTGAGATCCCATGTCAGCTTGTTCGCTTCGTCACGTAGGGCGGCAATCATCGCATTCACTAACTGGCGGGTTGTAGGGACGCTCTTGACGTCTATTCCCAGCCTGGCGGGTAGCGAAGCGACCCGCGTGTCGAACGTTGGGTAGAACACCCGGCCGTCCTGCAAATGACCGCGCGTCGTGCGCCTGAGCGACGCGCCTGATTCCGCCGCAAGAACAAGAACCTCAACGCCGCTGGCCCACGCGTGCCGATACGTCTGAGTTATCACACCAGAACAATACAACCAGGCAGGCAGACGCTTCCTGCGTCCACTTTTATCGAGCGGCGATATTTCAGTTTTCGTTGTCACACCAGGGGCTTGTCCTTCTTCTGAAAGAACTTTAGCTGTTCCACACCAGTCTGCATGTAGATGCATGCAGATGCAGAAACTCCTTCAGCGAAATGGAGGAATTTTTTTGGAAACGATGCTTAGCGCCCAAGAAGTGGCTGACCTGCTGAAGGTCTCGCTGCGCAAGTTCGAGCAGATGGTGAAAGCCGGCGAGGCGCCACCACACATCCGCCTGGGTCGTCTACGCCGGTGGCCGGTGGAAGAGGTCAGCGAATGGATGGACGAGCGGCTGCGCGAGGGCGCAGGCGCACCACATGTCAGAGAGGAGGAAGACTGAAGCGCGCGACATCACGTCGTGACGCTATCCCCGGGGTCTGAACCTAACCCCGGGCGGAGAGGGGATCACGCGATCCGTTCTCCAGCGGCCCAAGTCTTTACAACCTTGAGCCCACGTGGGCAGGCGCCCACAAAAATCACCTTCGAAAAGCAGAAGGGCCTGGGAGCGATTACCAGTCGCTATCCAAGCCCTTTGACTCTGCCCGACACAATTTCCAAACACGTCGTTGAGCAGATTCTAGTCTGCACCGTGGGCCCAGCGCAAGTGGGTCTGGTCGCGGCGTACCTGCTTTCCTGTGAGCTGCTTCGATGCGATGTGTCGCGACGAAGCGGGCGCCTTCCTTTGCCTCTACTCACATCGGCGCTACGCGCCATAGGAAAGCTATGAAAGTCAGACCTGCCGGGCAGTCACACGCCCTTTCAACCAAGCCGCGGCGCACCAACGCGGCCTCCTACAGAACCGAGATCGTTGTTGCGGTCCGTGAGGTCATGGACCGCCTGGATATCCCGAAACTCGGGCGGACGTTCGTCGAACAAGCGCTGTTGGCGCCGTCGCGCATGACCGGCGCGGCGCGGCGCAATCTCAGCGGCCGGTACCCGAGCACGCGCATGGGCGTCACCATCCAGTTTGAGAGCGGCACGCTGGAGCTTCCTGCCGTCGACGAACTGGAGCACGACGAAACCGTGGTCGGGTTCTGCGACCAGACGCCCAAGATCAAGCTGTCGTACCAGGGCGCAAGCGGAAAGAACAAGAGCTACCTCGTTACCCCAGACTTCCTGGTGATACGTGCGTCGCGTGTCTTCCTTGTCGAGTGCAAGCCGCTTGACGTGGTCCGGCGCAAGGCCGAAGTGGAACCTGGCCTTTACGCCTACGAGGGTGGCAAGTGGACATGCCCACCGGCGCAGCGCGAAGCAGCCCACATGGGTTTCGAGCACGAGTTGTGGACGGAGGAGCACTTCAACGTCATCAGGCGTACGAACCTGACCCTGCTGTCGGACTTCATGTTCTTGCGCGATGGTTCCTCGGCCCATGACTCGATGCAGCCACGAATCGAAGAAATCTGCGAAGTGGTGCGTGGCGCTGGCGTCATCACCATCGCAGCGCTGCTGCAGTCACGACCTGGGCTGACGATCGATCACGTCTACGCATCGATCGCCGGGGATCGCATTGCCGCCGACATTGGCTCGACCTCTCTTGTGCATCACGACAAGTGCCGTGTGTATCCCGACGAGCCGACCATGCGAGCAGTGCAGGGCAGCACCAATTGCATTGGTCTCGCCTCGGGCTGGGTTGGGCCAACGGTCGTGAGCCTGAAGCCTGGTGCGATGGTGGAGTGGGATGGCCTGACCAGCTGCGTCGTCAATGCAGGTGCTGAACAAATCCACTTCATGCGGGAAGACGAGAGCCTGTACTCGCTCAAACGCACGGTCGTGGCTGAGCTGATTGCGAGCGGAAAGCTGACGCAGCCAAAAGCGCTGGGCGACATTGCCGACAACCGTCTTGCCGCGGCGCAGAAGTTCGTTCTCACATGTCGCGTCGAGGACTTGGAGGTCGCCAACGAGCGGCTCGCCGCGATCTGGCCGGTGCTCAAAGGCGTGACCCTCGCTGAGAATCGCACGGTGCGGCGATGGATCCGGTCCTACCGCGAAGCCGAGGCGTCCATGGGTTGCGGGTATGCGGGACTTGTTCCGAAGTACATGGCGTGTGGGAATCGCCAGCGACGGCTGCTCGAAGATCAGCTGAAGATCGTCACGAAGCACGTCAACGAGTTGTGGCTCAACGACCGCAACATCAACAAGAAGCGGGTTCACGAAGCCATCGCGCTGGAATGCAACGAAGCCGGCCTGCAGGTACCTGGCTACAGCTGGCTCTGCCGCTTCATCGAACAACTGCCGCAGTACGAAGCAAAGGTTGCGCGCCAGGGGCGGAAGGCGGCGTATGGGATTGAGCCTCGCCAATCCGAGGATCCGGATGTCGTGCTGAACAGCGAGCCCATCCGCGTTTGGGAGCGTGCCCACATCGATCACACGCAGGTCGATCTTGAGGTGATCAGCAGTGAGACCGGCGAGAACCTGGGCAGGCCGTGGGTGACGGTGATGATCGACCACTTCTCGCGTCGCATCGTTGGGTTCTTCCTCACCTTCGACCCACCGTCCTACCGTTCGGTGCTCATGACGCTGCGTGACTGCGTGCGCCGATACGGTCGGCTGCCAGACGCCATCGTCGTGGACGGTGGCAAGGAGTTCCGCAGCACCTGGTTCGAAGTGACGTGCGCGTTCTATCAAGTGCGCATCGTCCGTCGGCCGCCTCGCCAGGGGCGCTTCGGCGCACAGATCGAGCGGTTCTTCGGCAGCCACAACACCATGCTGCTGCACACGCTTGAGGGCAATACGCAGCTTCGAAAAAACGTCCGGCAGATGACGCCGGAGGTCGATCCTTCGAAGGCCGCCATCTGGACGTTCGGTGCGCTGAACGACTTGCTGTGCGACTTCTACTACCAGGTCTACGACCAGATGGAGCATTCCTCCATCCTTTGCACACCGCGCGCCGCGTTCGAACGCAGCTTGGTGCGGCACGGCACGCGTGAGATGCGCCAACTTGTGTATGACCAGGACTTTCTGATCATGACGTGCCCGAGCACGGAAAAGGGCCAGGCGAAGGTCCAGCCCGATGGCGTGAAGATCAACTACTTCTACTACAACAGCCCCCGGCTGACGGCGCAGCTCGGCAAGAGCGTCAAGGTGCGCTATGAGCCTTACGACATCTCAAAAGCATGGGCATTTGTGGATGGCCAGTGGGTGCGCCTGCGCTGCCGCTTCGACAACCTGCTGTTGGGCCTGAGTGAGCGAGAAATCGCGCTGGTCACCGAGGAATATAGGCGCTTGTATGGCGCCGCTCGCCGCCGGGCTCTGAATGACACGTCGCTGGCCGCATTTCTGCGCGAAGTGCAGCAGAAGGAACTGCTGCTGACCGAGCGCAAACGGGCGATGGAGCAGTACTTGACCTTCAACCCGCCTGGCGCTGGTGCCAGCCCTGACGACGACGCCCCCCCGCCAGCGCCTGCTCCCTCGGTTCCGGCTGCGGCATCTGACACGCCGCAGCCCGCAGCGGCCGCACCAGCACCGCCTGCCGCCGTCCCGGCAGCTACGCAGTCCGTCGACTTCGACGAAACCGACGTGCTGGAGACTTTCTGATGAACACGCCCAACAACAAGGCGCCAGATCTCTTGGGCCAGGCTGCCTCCATCAACCTGCGGCTGAAGTCATTTCACGAATTGCGCATCAAGCACCCGAAGCAGCATCTCGCCCTGAACCGCATCAGCTTCCTGCTGAACTTTTCGCCCAGTGTCGAGTTGGTGGTCTTGGCCGGACCGAGCGGCGCAGGGAAATCGACGCTGCTCATTCACTTGGTGGAGATGTTCGACCCAGCGCGGACCCGCCAAAGGGACGACGACGACGGCCGGATCGTCATTCTGTATTCCGTGGCTGTCGCGTCAGGGCACAGGGCCTTCGACTTCCGCCGCCTCTATCGCGACGCGCTCAAGGCACTGCGTGACCCTTTCGCGGCCGCCCGTGGGCGCGGCAGCGCGGAGCCTCAAGCTGTGCTTCCTGGCGAGTCGCGCGGCGCGGCGCGCCTGCGGGAAGACCTGGAGGGTGAGATCCGGCATCGCGGCGTGATGTACTGGATCATTGACGAGGCGCATCACATCGTCAGGGGCGGAAAGAGCGGTGCACCAGGTGATCAATTCGACATCCTGAAGTCGTTGGCCCAGACCACGGGAGCGAAGTTGGTCCTCGCAGGAACGTACGACCTCCCTGAATACCTGGCGTCGTCAGGCCAGTTGGCTCGACGCAGCGAGACGGTGCAAATCGCTCGCTACCAGTGGACGGTCGTCGAGGACCGAACCGCCTTCCTGAAGGTCGTCAACAACCTGTTCATGAAGATGGGCCTGCGCGAGTGGCCGGACGTCAAGACGAATGCTGAGGCGCTCTTTGCCGGAGCCATCGGCTGCGTGGGCATCTTCAAGGACTGGGCCGCGCGTGCGCTGGCGCTGGCACTGCAGCAGGGCTCGGACGTGCTGACCATGGAGCACATGAACGCCACACGGCTCAGTCAGCAACAGCTGACGACGATCCTCGATGACATCGAAGAAGGCGAAGCGTTCATGTCGGAATTCGGCAAGGACGAGGTCGACTCATCGCTGCTCAATCGGATCCTGCGCGGTCCTGACAAGACGCGACCTCGCCCGAAGCGCGTCGCGCCGTCGGACGGTGAAGCGGCGACGAAGCCTGGTGAACGTCGCGTTGGTCGAGACGCAGTCGGAGCGGCGCAATGACGGTAATGGACGTGGAGATCACGTCGCATCAGCCCGAGCAGCGGTCAAATGCGCCACTGCTGATGCGCCTCGACCCGATTGGTGTGGGCACGCCGATGGTGGAATCGCTTGGTGGTTACGTCCGCCGGTTGGCTGCACTGCACAGGGTCACGACGATGCAGGTTGAGCGTCTGGTCAACGAGGCTGGCGAGCCGATCTTCAGGGACGTGTCGACCCAACCGTTCCGGCTGGATCTACCCACGGCCGGCGCTTATCAGTTCGCTCAGCGACTGGCCACCATGATGAGGGATCCTTCTGTGCGGCGGTTGGGCGCTCCCTGGCATGAACACTGGGCTCCTGCCCAGTCGTTCAAGCTGGCCACCAGCTGGTGCCCTGACTGTTTGGACGAAATGGCCACGCCGTACACGCCCTTGGTCTGGTCGCTGAAGGCCTTCACTGTGTGCCCCAAGCACCAGGTAGAGCTGGTCGACGCTTGCCCTTGCTGCGGGGCTGCCCAGTCCGAGCAGAGGGTCGGCAGTGCGGACCTGTCAGTCTGCGATCACTGCAGCGGATCACTCAAGCGTGAGCTGATGGTGGAGCGGAGCCCCAAGGCTTCACCTCCTGTTCGGTGCGACCAGTCCACGCTGGCATTGGAGCTCGTTGGCGACCTTCAAGCGCATGGCGACGAGGTCCACACGCCTCCCGACATCAACCGGATGGTGCAGGTCGCTATGGACTTCAAGCACATCCGCAGCGCCTCGGAGTTGGCGGGACTCGCGAAGATCTCCAAGGGCACGCTTCATCGGCACTGCACCTCGGCATGCAATCCGACCTTCGACGTGCTGCTGCGCCTGTGCGTGGCCGCCAGGATCGCGCCGGGCTCGCTCTTCGGCCTTCGGGCCCCGAACGATCCAAGCTCATTCGCTGGCCGGGCATCGGCCTATTTCCTGCCGGCCTCTCGGGTGCGCCTGGCGCGGGACTGGGAGTTCATCCGCCGCGCGCTGGCCGCCGCCATGGAGGAGGAGAACATCCCCTCGGTGGCAGAGTTCGCCGCACGACACGAAGTTGGTTCCCGCGAACTGAAGTCCGAATGGGGTGCCATGACGCGATCGCTGACCCTGCTGCGCCAGAAGCAGCTGCAGGCACGGCGTGAGGCGGCTGTCGCGGAGTTGGCCGAACAGATCCAGGACAGCACGCACTCGCTGTGGGCCAAGGGCGTCCGGCCGAGCGGGCGACGTATCGCGCGGACCGTCGCCGTTCGTCGAGAGTCGCCGATCTTTGCTGCGGCACTAGGGCAACTTCGCCAACCGCGCTCATCCGGTATCGCCGGCGAGGGCTCAGCACCGTGCGATCACAACGCGGCAACCGAAAAGGGATCTGCAGGCCCGCCGCTTGGCGATACAAGCCAGAGCTGTGCGTCTGGCGCAGCGGTTGAGCTGACCCGATCGAGTCACCGACACGCGGCGGTCGATTAATATGGGCGCCCGGCGGCGATGAGCCCCAGCCTGGACACCCACGCTGGATGCCATCTGCCACACCCAGTTCGCCGGCGAATCTCTGATCGATAGGCATGGGGGTCCGGCGGGCTCTTGCGCTTGTGCCGGGTGTGATTGCAGTGGAAGCATGCGGCGACCACGTTCGCGACGACGTCTCGTCCTCCCTCGCACCGGGCCTGCAGGTGCTCCGCCGTGCATCGCAGGCGCGATGCCGCTGATGGCGAAATACCAGCAAGCTCAGCTGGCGAGGCGAGCCACATTCGGGCGCTGCAGTACCAGCAACGGCCTTGCTGGCGATCGAAGGCGTGACGACGAAGGTTCTGGATCTTTGAAGGCATGAGGACTCCTGAATGGAAAGTCCCCGCTTCCGTGATCCGGTCAAGACGGGCGCCGCCGCTAAGGCGTATCGGCTGTGCTGTCCCTGATGGGTCCAGCGGACGCAGCCTCCCGGCCGCGCGCAGCACCATTTTGTTCAAATAGCCGGCTGTCGGCAATGGGTTGTGCCGCGCCAGAGAAAAAGTCCGCCTGGCTTGCGCATCAGGCGGACTGATAACCACCGCTGTCGATGGCCCCGCCCAGGGAGGAAAGGCGGGGGAACTTGCGTTCAAGGCCAACTATATGAGCAAGCCCTGCCGGACGTTGGGAATGCCAGAGCCTGACGACAGCTTTGAACCCTCGACCTCCGTTTCTCCGTAACGGCGACAACGACTCGCAGGTCATCACGCATGCGGTCCCCGAGTCGGTCGTCAGCCGTACGGCGGCCACCTTTGATGGCCAACGTGCACGTCATGCATGCAATTAAGCACCACACAAAGAAGGGAGTGCTCCAGCCAGCCGGAGCGACGCACCGGATTAGACGCAGCCTCTAGGCGAAACCGCGAAGTTGCCGGGGCAGATAGGGAATGTCTTATGGGTCTTTCTAAGACTAGACTCTTTCCCAAACTATTTTGGGGCACCCGATGGCAAAGACCGTTGATCAGATTCGTCTTCAAATCGCCAAGCTGCAAGAGCGTGAAAAGGCGCTTCTGCAGAAAGAAGCCGTGGGCGTCATCGCTCGTATCAAAGAGGCTGTAGCGCACTACGGCCTCTCGGCGGAACAGATCTTTGGCTCCAATGGCGAATCCAAGCCGGCGGCCAAGGCGGCCGTGAGTGGCGGGGTTCCCGCCAAGAAGACTCCTGGCGTGCGAAATACCGCAGCAAAGTCGCCGAAGGCCAGAGGTGTCAGGGCAGGACGTGTACTGCAAGCTGGAAGCGACGCCATCGATGCAGCGCCCTCGCGTGCCCCCAGCCCTGCAAAGGGAAAAAAGGTTGCCGCGAAGTTCAAGGACGACGCCGGCAACACGTGGAGCGGCCGAGGCAGCCAGCCTCGTTGGGTGCGTGCTGCGGTTGAGGCCGGGAAAACTCTGGAAGAATTCTTGGTCGCCTGATGCCAACAGGAACCCTTCGCCATGAGAGAAATCCGGGTGCAATGGCTTTTGGCCTTCACGAGAAGGAGGACGGCGAGCCGCTTGATGGCGGCGTGTGGTTCCCGGATACGACTTAGAACCGGCGCGACGCTGAAATCATCGTTGAGACTGGCTGCGAGGTTGCCGGTGCAGGGATCCATTGGCCTGAAGAACGTAAGGCTTAGCGAGGCGGCGCTGTGCCTTGGTTCAACTGGCATCACCTCCAGCTCTGAGCAAGACAGAGTTTGCGCTACGAAGCCGCACCACTGGCCCGCCCAAAGCCAGTGAATATCTATGACCGCGATTTCTCAAGACGACGAACCAGCTGAGGGCCTGCGCACGCTTGAGCAGTTGCTGATGCCGGACACGCGGATGAACTTCCTGGCAATCCGCGAGGGAGGGAGCTTCCGGAAACTCACCCAGAAGGACCGGTATGAACTCATCGAAGCGCTTGGGCTCAGCGAGCAAGTTCCAGAGGAAGTCCGAGTCCAATTTGACACGGCGAGGAACGCGTATCTCTACGCCTGGTTTGTGTACCGCTTCCACGTTGTCGCGGAGCACCATGCGTTGGCTACCCTGGAGCTCGCACTCCGGACGCGACTGATTTCAGCCGGAATCCTTGATGCCAAGGGCAAGTACACGACGTCTTTGCCTCCAAAGATTCCGGGTGGCCCGCCGCGTAAGGAGACGAAGAAGGCAATGCTGAGCAACCTCTTGAAGCTGGCCGACGACCACGGACTGTTGCGCAACGACTGGATTGAAAACAGGCGGGGCTGGGCGATGCTTCTGGCCAGGGAGCGCCAGTTCCTGGAACGGTCGCGCAAGATGTCTGAGCTCGGGCTCACGGAGATGGATGTTCCCGATGAAGAGCCTGTCCCGACGGCGGACGAGCTGAACTTCGACTGGGTTGGACATTTCACGGAAACGCTACCTGGCATCCGAAACATCTACGCCCATGGGAGCAGCAGTCTTCATACGACCGTCCTGAGGACTTTTGAGATCACTCGGACCTTCATCAACCAGCTGTTTGTCAGTGCGCCACCGGTCCCCTGAAAGGCGTTCTGCGAAGGTCCGCCCCCGTCCAGGAGGGCCGGCAGAGAGAACCCACGAGCACTAGGCAGAAAGAATCGCGAGCACGTCCGTCAGGGCAGCCACGAGCCTTCCAGCCAGCGAGTCGATGTGTTCCCTTGGCGAGCCATGTTCCTTGAGCAGCTTCCGCCGTTCTTCTGCAGCTCCTGCGCCGCCAGCGTGAGCGGAGAAGCGCGTTCGCAAGAATTGAAGCTCTCCAAGCGGCTTGATCAGGTCGTCTGCATGGTCAACATCAGTGCCCTTGGCTATCAGGGCCTCGCGGAGCCACTTGATTGAACCCATCGTTGGGTCGCTCTTGCCGCCGGCTGCGATGCCGATTCGCTTCAACTCATCTTTCACCAAGCCTTCGTTGATCACCTTGTTCATGTCTATCAAGGTGTCGTCCCAAATCTTCGTCGAAGCCGTCAACGGGTAGTGAAGACGTTCGATAAGAGAAGGCTGTTTGAGCTGGAACCAGGAGAGGTTGGCACTGCCCAGCTCCCTGAGCGTGCTCTTCAATGCGTCCAGGCTGTCGGGGTTGACATCCCAGCTTCCCTCGAAGTCAGTCTTGAAGGAGCGATCCGAAATGGTCCCCTTCGGCGCTTCGTTGAAAGACCTCCAGTACCGTTGCTCGGAGAACGGTAGGTAGCCCAGATACCGGATATATGTGTGCACTTGGCCTGCGGGATTGAAATCGTAGGTCTGGAGCGACCACGCATTTCGACATGTGATGGAGCGATGGTGCAGCTGATACTTGTCTGGATCGGCCTTGTAGCGGTCGAGGACGTCAGCTCGAAAGAACACTGGCGAAGTCTGGAACGGTAACGGCGAGTCCTTCTCAAAGTACGAGGCCTGAGCGTCGGGAGAGGCGCTGCACTCGACCACGACATTGTTCTTCCAGTCATGGATGACGAAGGTCTCGTATTCCTTGGGTGCATCCTCTACCGAAGCCTCAGACTGTCCGCGTTCATGCGCCGTCTGGTTCGGGCTGATGATGCGAACGCCCCTGGCGTAGCTGCCGGCGCCGCTCATGCCCCAACGGAAGATGAGCCCAGTCGTCGAGTCAACCACCTGATCACCTTCAGAATTCCCAGCGACGGGCAGGCTGGCTGGTACCGGGTTGGCGTCAAACATTTGAACCAAGGATGTCCCGCTGGCTGACATGTGGCGCTGCAGCAAGTCGAAGTCGACCCATACCAGCGTTGCCGATGCGCCGTGGTCGTCGTTGCCGGCTCGCTCGACACCTGCAAGCACTGCCACTTCGCCGGCCTCGTCATAGCGGCACCAGCCGTGTTTCTCCTCCAACCAGTGCAAGCCGTGGGCCAGCGTAAGCTCGTGCGAAAGCTCGAAGTACGACCGATCCCCCAGCCTGGCATCAAACGACCGACCGAACACCAACTGAGTGGCGCCATGAAGGGGTTCGGGTTGTCGCTCCAGCCAAGGGTGAGTCATCTCTACCCATGCTTCCTTGCTTCCGGATGTGACGAGACCGCATCCTGGGTGGTCATATGGGTTCCCCTCCCAGTCGACGATGCGGGCGAGGTCACCCGAAAGCTTCTCTGTTTTGACCAACACCGCGTGCACCATGATGGATGTCATGCCGTGCGTGGCGCTTGCGTAGATGGCAAACCTCCCCTCCCGGGCTTGCGCCTGTAGCAGGGTAATCACATCCTCTGTATTGGTGGCGGCATCGGTGTTCGCGGGCTCTTCCCGCTTGCGCGTCAGCCGCAGTAGATCTTCGGCGTTCATGGGTACCTATGGGTAGTGTTTTGGGAAAATCTGCCCGGACGACATGCAGACAGTACTATTGACGCAAAGAAGAAGGTGGCTGTAGGTATTTCCGTTGTAGACCTATCTATTTGTAGAACGGAATTTCAATAGTGCCAATGGTCGATATATTTTCCGCCATCAGCCCCTTTGGCAACTGGACCGAGCGCCATGCGCGGCGCGCAGTGCTAGTGATGGCAATGCCACCCCATGTCTGAAGAAATCAAGACCACTGCAATAATTGCCGCAGGCTACGTTTACCAGAACCGTCAGGGTCTGCGGCTGCTGTGCGACTGGCTGGATGCCCCGACGCGCTACACCCGGGTGAAGCTGGAGTGCGACGACGAGGCCGTTGCGCCGACCGGGCTGGACGACATCGTCGCTGAACGCCCCGACGACCTGGTCGACCTTGAACAGATCAAGTACACCCCAGATCCCAGCGCGCACGCACTGGGCTGGACATGGATGTTGGAGAACGTCGGGAAGACGGCGCGGTCGAGGTCGATGCTGCGCAAATGGTTTGATGCCTTCGTCGCGCTGGACCCGGCCCGTGTCGGGGTTCTGTCGATGAAGACAAATCGGCGACCAGACGCTGAGATTGAAGCTTGCCTTGCCGGCGGAAAGATCGACTTCGCCAAAGTTCCTGAGCCTCGCCGGTCGGAAGTGATCGCCCAGCTCGGCGACCAGGAGAAGTGCGAAGCCTTCTTCAGCCAGCTGCAGATCGTGCACAGTGACAAGGGCTTCGAATCGCTTGAGCATGAGGTCGACGCGCGACTGCGCCGACACGGCACGCCAGAAGGCATCGCCAACCTCAAGAGCGCCGCACTGAACTGGTCGATTCGGAAGAACTTCCCGCCGCCGGAGGGTTGGATATGCCTGGAGCAGGTCCGAACCATCCTGAGGGCTACGCCGCCAGCGCCTTTGCCGGAGGATTTTGTCGTGCCGCTCGGCTACGAGGTGCCCGACGAGACGTTCCATCGAGAGTTCTTGCGCGACACGATAGGAGGGGCTAGGCAGGCGATCGTGCTTGTAGGGCCACCTGGCCGCGGGAAGAGCACGTACTTGAGCGCGTTGTGCGACGAGCTGGTCGATCTGGGCGTTCCCACAGTGCGACATCACTACTTCCTCTCGACGACTGAGCGGGGGCGTGACCGCGTGCACAGCTACGTGGTTGAGCAGTCCATTGAGGCGCAGGTCAGGCGGTTCCATCCTGACGTTCAAGCACCGGGCGGTGACCTGCGACGCCTCCTCGAAGCATGCGCGGCTTTCTACAAGGAGCAGGGCAAGCCATTCGTCCTTGTCTTGGACGGCCTGGACCATGTATGGCGCATCAACGACGCGGACAAGCGGCCGCTGGATGACGTGTTTTCGCAGGTCATTCCGTGCCCAGAGAACATGGTCCTGTTGGTCGGTACGCAGCCGGTCGACGACGCCCAGTTGCCCAGGGACCTCCTGGCGGTCGCGCCGAAAGCCGGCTGGCGTGCGTTGCCGGCGATGTCTGAGAACGCAGTCCTGTCATACCTGCGAAAAGCCGTTGACGAGGGCAGGCTCTCGACCCGCTTCGAGCATGAGGAACAGTCGGAACGCCAGCTGCAGGACGCGGCGACCGCGCTGCGCAGGAAGACCAACGGCCACCCGCTTCACGTTATCTAGGCGACGGCCGAGCTTGAGCACGCTGGGAGCGACCTGGGTAGCTGGGATATCGACCGGCTACGGGGGGACATGACTAAGGAGGCAAAGTTCTACTACGCGTCGCTGTGGGAGGAATTGCCGCCAAGCCTCAAAGACACGTTGCGGTTGGTGTGCGCATTTCCCTTCTTTTGGCCCAAGGGCGCCTTCTCGGAAATCGCTGCGAAGCTCGGCGCCGCGCAACCCGATGTCGCCAACGTGGAACACCTGCTGCACTCGTCAGCTGCTGGCGTCAAGGTCTTCCACGAGAGCTTGGCGGTTTTTGTGCGTGCGACTGCTGGCTACGAGGAGCGCATCAGGGAGCTGATGCCAGCGGTTGCGAGCTGGCTGGAGACCTCGGCGCCGCCTTCTCTGCGCGTCAATTGGCTCTGGACGGTTCAGGCGAGGCTGGGTGACCCCAAGAACCTCATTGCCGGGTTGACCCGCGACTGGATCATGCTTCGCCTGGAAGAGGGCTACCCAGAATCGCTGTTCGACACGTTGCTCTCTGAGGCGCTGGTCGCCGCGCTGGAGAAGAACGCGTTTGCCGAGGCCTATCGGCTCGATTTGCTCCGGGCGCGGATGGTCCGCGGCAGCGAATTTCAGATGCAGAGCGACGACATGGCCCGGCTCGTGTCATTCACGCTGACGTTGGCTGCCGATGCCGGGGTCGTCCAAGAGGCTGTGGCCTCGCGGCACGAGACGGACTTCTTGCGCGTGGCAGCGCTCGGCTTGGCCCTTCGCGCTCGAGGCCAGACGGTATTGGCCGAGACCTGCGGTGAAGAAGCCCTGCGGCGTTTCAGGGGCCTCAGCCGCTTCTCCAACCGGTACTCGTCCAGCAACGGGTCTGACGAGCTCAAGTTCCTTGCCGACGCATTCGCGCGCCTAGGTGCCATCGGGGCGACCTCGGAGACCTTTGCCAAGTTGGTCCAAGAGAACGACCTTGTGGTTTGGATGCCGAGAGCGCGGATGCTGGCTGAGGAAGGCAATTTGGACGGTTTGATGGAGGTCTCCATAGCGCTGCCGCCTGACTCGGACAAGAATCTTCTCAGCGACGTCTGCCTCCGCGCAGCTGCTGTTGCCGGAGTGAGCATCGTCGACCAGGCTGACTTCGGCAAGCTGGCCAGGACCCCCTTCGTTGCGGCGGTGGAGGCTGCCCGCACACGGGTTTCGAAGCCGCTGACTGAGCCCATCCCCATCGAGTGGTTGGAGGGTGACTACTACGAGCGCAAAGAGGATCTGAATACGCTCGTGCACCATTGGTTCTTCAGCGGCGTGCACCTGAGTCTGTGTATGGAGGCTGAAGGGCAAGCGGCCTTCGAGTTTGCGCGGGCGCCTAGCTACGAGGATCGGAGGAACATCAGTCACTTCCTGGATGCCCTCTCTGCGATTGCAGCCAAGGTTGCAAACCACTGGTGGCGAGGGGAGTTCGTGGACTTCCATGAGCTGTTTGAGCTGCTCAAGCCTGTCGAGTTCAGGCGCTTCAGGCAGGGCCACGACGCGAGCTCGGCCGCGGAGGACTTCCGGGCGGGCTTGCATCGCATTGCCTGCGACATCCGACTGGGAAGCTGTCTGATTTCCAACCGTGACGATGTGGCCATCCCCGCGGCGAGCTTGGCCGCGGCCGGTACATCCGAGTGGTTTGATGGCGCGTCCTTCCGCACCCAGTACGCGGCAGGTTTGCTTACGAGAATGAGCGATGAGGCGGCGGCGGCCTTCGTCCATTCTCAACGGGTCCTACTGGATGCTGAGGTCCACCAGGAGACCAGCGTCCACCTGCAGACGCCCCTGCAGCTCTGTGGCATCGCCTTGACCCACGGTTTGACTGCCAGCGCTCGGGAGCTCTGCAAACAGACGTGGGAGCTGACAACCGGTTTTGGGCACCGCAAGGACCCGACGTTGAGCAACACCGTCGATGCCATTGAATTTCTGGCGGAAGTCGCACCCGACGACGCGCGACGGCTACTCAGCCTGATCTCGCCCCAGATCCATCACGTGCTTGACTACACCGACGGAAAGGGCACGAGGCACGTTCTTGCAGCAGCAGATCAACTGCTGGCGAAGCTCTGCCCGACAGCTCTGGTCGTCAAGTACGAAGAACACACCGAAGCGGGCGATTGGTCCCATGCGGAGGACAGTCTGCGGGCATATGTGGAGCAGGGTGTCAGGGACGACTGGCCGCTGGATGCGCTCATGCGCACGGGTGTGCACCCAGAGATTCAGGAAGCGCTGTCGCAGCTTGAGCGCGATGGCCAGGATGGCGCGGCAGAGCGGCTGCGGGTTCTTCGGGAGCATGCCGGATGGAACGCTGGCGTTCTCCACCGCACTGATTTTCCCAGTAGCGACAGCGATAGCAAGCCGTACACAGGCGACGTCACCACGTTTGAGCCGGAGCAACTCGACGACCTGCTGGCAAGTTTGTCGACCAGCTATAACGAGAAGAACAGGTTGCTTCGCGCCTGGTACGAGCACTGGGATCAAGCAGGCCAGGGTAAGCGCCTTCTCACGGCGCTGAACGGTCTGCTGCAGTCAGACGAAGGACGGCACAAGGGGATCCTCGAACTGTCTGACCTCGCCTTTGAGACCAGGCGACGGCTGAGTGGCTTGAAAGCGGCGTGGACGTACTTGGTCCAGGCGCAGATTCGAAATGGCGCGTGGATGAGTTTTGCGGAGAACGAGGAGAAGACCTGCAAACGGCTCGATACGGTGGCGAAGCACTTCCCGAGCCGATGCGACGAATTCGTCGCTGCCACGACGTACGCGATGTTCGGCGAGCCTGAGCCGCCGCGTGTGGCGCCGACGGAGCTGATGGTCTATTTCTATGCGCGGCAGAAGCGCGTCGCAGACGCCGTGAAGTTTGCAGAGACGATGGTCAACTGCGTGCTTGAAGACACCCGAACCCTTCCGCTGGAACGCCCGCGCTGGGCGGCAGAACTCGACGCTTCGAGAACGTTGAGAACGTGATGGATGACCTCGGCATCCTCGTTGCCAGGCTCGGTTGGCCGTCGACCTCTGCAAGGTGGTGGACCATGCAGGAGCTTGCTGCTCGGCTGGGTGCGGCCGGGTCGAGAGCCGCAACGGAGGCCGCGCTCCTTGAGTTTCTGAGCTCGCGCAAGCTCGAGGCAGAGGTGGTGGAGGCGCTTTGCGTCTTCTGGATTGCGGCGCAAGCACATGGCTACGAGGCCAGCCCAAAATTGACCGAGAGCATTCCCAAGCCGTCCGTCCTCTCGGATTTGTTGCTGGAGAGCCTTGGTCTATGGGCAGATGCTCAAGCAACCGGCCTGGAAGAGGTGCCTGAAGACTTCGAGATTCCGCAGGACTTCAACGGTGTGCAAGGAGCGGACCTTCCGCGGATCTTCCGGACCTCTTTAGCGGATATCGAACGCGCCACGGGCCTTCCGTTCGTTCGTCAGATGGCTTTCGAGTGGTCTGTGAGCAAAAGGGTCTATCCCGATGCTCCTTATCAGGGTGACCACTGGCATTTCTCGCGGCCACTGGGTGTTGGCTTCATCAATCAAATCTCATCTCGGACCGCAGTGCGGATGATCTCCGCCTACCTTCGCACCCTGACTGTTGCCGAGGAGTACTGGGGCATGCCTCCAGACCAGGCAGAAGAGATGGCTCTGTTGGCGTTGCCAGTTCACCCGACGCTTGCGTCGCTCAGACCGAGGCGTCCATCTTGGCTTCCGGGTCGAACTGCCTTCGACGGTGACGACGAGGCAATTGGGGCGGCCGTCCGCAGTTTGGTTGAACGGGTCCAGGGGCAGCGTCCTGGCGACGAGCTGATCGCCTTCGCCTCGCCCGTCATGATCTCGATGGAACGCTGCGTCGAGGTTTCAGTCGTCCGGTGGGCGCAGAAACCTGGTGGCACGATCGCCGATGAGGACTTGGCAGAACATCTGAAGGATGTGTGGAGATCCGGTCGAATGCTCGGTAGCGATGCTCCTGAGCCGCTTAGCCGGACGACTGTTCTGGTGCCACCCGCCGCCCGTGCAATCGTGGATGAGAAGAGTAGGGCCTGGCCTCTCGCCAAGGCGCTCGGCTTGGATCGCTTGGGCTACTTGCAGCACGACCTTTATCCGGGACGGCTCTTTTTTCCCACCATGCTTGGGCTCGGCCAGGTGGAAGTCACGCCTCGTGAGGGCCAGCTTGAGATCAGGTCAGGCTCGGACATCGTCGCCGACCTCAGCTACTGGAATTCGGGCTGGGGACCAGTCCGCCCGATGCAGTTCGACGGAAACTGCGGCACAGCTCTTGTCTCCAGAGGCACGGCCTATCGAGTCACAGCTGGCACGTCGGGGTCAGACGTCCGGTCGTTCTACTTCTGGCGTGTGCGAACGCTCCACAGACAGGGCAGCTATGAGAGCTTTGACGAGACCTTGACCTTCGGTGTGACGTTTGTGTGAAGAACTCCAGCTAGGACTCGTCCTCAGAGTCACCGTATTCTTCGCTGCCTTCGCCGGCCTCACCGTTCTCGGCCATCTGCCTGAGCATCTTGCCCATGTCGGTGGAAATCATCTGGTGGCTCATGTTCGCGTTCAGGCGGACCACCTCGTTCACGCTGAGCATGTCGATGCGACCGTTCGGCAGCAGTCGGACGTCGAGCATGCCCTCCAGGCCTTGGGGATGAAGCTTTCCGGTGTGGATCTGCTCATGGGTGAGATTGATGCGCTCCTCAAATTCGCCCCGAGTCATGGGCTGCTTCATGTTGGTCAGTTTTGGAAACATATTCAGTGGGCCTTGTTGAGTACGGCTCGGATCTTTCCGTCGACTCGCAATATCCATTTCATGCGCCAGCCTTGAGGAAGCGCTAGCGCCTCGCGTTGGATGGCCAGCATCGAGAGTTCGTGCCGGCGGCTCGCTCCGGGCGTTTGGACGGTTCTCCCGTCTCTCCAGTGATACCTTTTCAACGCCGAGGCAGGGGCATGCAAGAGTTCCTGAAACTGCGGATTCGCGATGGACGGCGTGAGAGCGCCGAAGTGAGCCAGCCCAGGCCTCACACGGCTGAAAATCGCGAGTTCATCGCCTGTGACCGGCCTGGGCAACTCCGTCGGTCTAAAGGTGCCCATCGGTGCGAGATGAGGCTCCTGTTGCCCTGGCGACAGCAGGTGCGACGTAAGGTCCACTTTGACCACCCGTCGTCTGTGCTCAAGGTAGCCCTGGACGTCAAGGAATATGAGGTCACCGCTTGAAGGGAGGAAGTCAGCCTCCTTGCCAGAGCCGATTGCGTCGATCAGGCTGGAGATGAGTTGCCTGCCGTCTGGCGGCTCAACGAGAGATTCCGGGTTGTATATGCGCAGCACAGCCTCAATCTTGACCAGTTGCTCGATCGATGCAGGTCCAAAGAGCGCGACGTTGAGTGCAAATCTCATCCGCGCTGCCCAACGGTTCTGAACAACCTCTTCTGGTTCCCTATATCTCTCCGCGGCAAGAGCATCAAGTTGCTGAACGTCATCGAAGGGGTGTCGACCACACAACTCCCTGAGAACCGACGCAACTCTCATCCGAGCGTTCGTGTCCAGAACCCCAAGCTTCTGCAGTTCCTTCCAAGCAGCAGCCAGGCTGGACGGCAGGTGGTCTGGGTGCAGGGCGTCTTCAGTCTCGACGGCTGGGCTCGAGTCCGATACTGCCTTGGCTCGAAGACCCTCGACAGCTTCGGCGGCCGAAGCAGCGCCTTTGGACTTGGCACGATCAGCTATCCGCAGGAGCGTCGCGAATCTGCCGGCGTGTGCGCATGCTTGAGCCACCTCGCCAACGTTGATGTGGCGGACGATTCGCTCCCAGAGGCCCGTTGGGGTCTCGCGCGAGAGGATGTCCAGGCAGGCGGCTGCGATATCGGCGCGGTTACCGCTCTCCATGGAGAAGGCGAGGGGGGCCAGTCTCTCCATCCAGGCGTCGTCGCATCGTAGGAGCCAGAGCACCATAGCAGCCGCTGAGTCGCGCCGCTCCCAGCTCGGGTGATCAAGTGCCCACAGAAGGAGCTCAAGAAGGGCGTCGGACCCACTCGCAGACTTGGTTGCACCGATGTAGGCAAACGCATCCGACGACGCAGTGCCGACCATCTCGCGGACATGGTCGGTCGCCACTGAAAGCAGCTCGGTCCGCTGTTTGGCGTCGAGGCTCGGCCCGATAAGCTCCATCAATTGGTAAGCAACTGACCAGCTCTGCGTGTGCTGCTCGCGCAGGGCCAGTGGCCCGTAGAGGCGAGCGAGTTGGTCTGCTGACCGGACGTTGTCTTGGATGAGCAGGTCCGCCATCCTGGCAGGGTGACCTTTTGACCAGATCGACCATCCGCCGTCTTGCACCGCCCTTAGGGCGGTAACAGCATGCTCGATGGCTGCAGACTTGTTCCTGCGCTTCAAGTTCCCGCGGGCCTCCTCTAGAGCCTGCTCAGCCACGCGAACCGAGCCTCTCGTTCCGAAGGTGCCTCGCATAATTTCCCTGTCCTCAGGGTGCTCTTCGTCCTCATCCTTGAGACGTTCAGCGGCTCCGACCTTGGGTTCAGCGGCGGTTTGAGGCTTTGCAGGCTTGGCATCAATGGGAATCCCAGTCCTGCGACTCAATGTTTCCAGAGAGTCCGGCGTGAAGGCATCGCGATATCGCTGGAAAAGCGGCAAGAAATCTTCTTGGAGGGAGTCTGGAAGTGCCTCAGTCAAGCAGCGAAGAAGCATCCATCCACGCTCGACGTTCATGCTCTGCGCAAGGATGCCGACTCGTTTGACCGCCCAGTCCAGGTCGACAGCGCTCGGCGAGATTTCCTCAATGAGCTTCGCGTAGGCTGAACCCCACTCTCTGAGATATCGCTCGTCCCCGTGCTGGTAGACCTCTAGGAGCGCCCAGCGGACACGCCAGTCGGCGGCGTTTCCGACATGCTCAAGCAGACTCGCCAGGGATGCCTGCTCCTCGAGGGCTCCACCTGGGTAGCGCATGCCTACGAGTGGAGAGACACGGTCCAGTCCACCGTGCGAGGCTTGCGCGCGTAGGTCCTCGATGCTGCCGCAGGCTTGATGCTGAAAATACCGCACGGCGTCGGAGTACATGCCGCGTCGGCTCAACTCGCCTATGAAAGTTGCCTTGTCTGCCCGGACGTACCGCTGGAACGTCATTTCCCCGCTGGCGTGCTCTAGGTATGCGGCGACCTGTGCAAGTGCCGCAGGGGCAATCTCCGCTGTGGCGGGCAGCACTTCGAGTGCCCTCGACATCACTGCGAACTGGTCCTCCTTGTACCAACTGGGACCCATCGAAGCCGCGAGGACAGACTGGTACGTGTGAAGGGCCTCTTCCTCTGACCCCAATCGGGCAAGCAGTGGCACAAGGGACAAGAGTTCGGGAACGAGCTCGTGCCTGTTCTCCACGTTGTCCCGGACGTAGTCCCTCCAACGGATCAACAGGTCGAACACCCTGTCGGCCACTTCTCCTGAAACGTCGGCGTTGACGAGCGTCGGAATCACGGCCTGCAACGAGCGCCGGAAACCTTCGTTGTAGAGGCCGAGTTGACCGTCGAAAGAGTGCTCAAGGACTCCAAGCAGATCTGCAAGCTCATCTGGCATGCAGTCCAGGCAGATGTCAGCCAGGTAGCCATAGAGGAGCGGCACTATGTTCTCGGGGATGAAGTACGTACCCGGCCACGACATGCGTGAAGCCAGGTCGAGCCGCAGGCAAGGGAACACCTCCTCCTTCAGGTACGTCTTTACGACTGCCAGCGCCGGCCCGTCGCCGCATGCACTTGCATGACGAACCTTTGCGTCCAACCAGGCAACCGCCGAAGCCAAAGCTTCAAGAGACTCCTCCCAGTCGTAGACCAAGAGAAGTTCGGGGACGGGTTGCTCTTGCTCCCGGCCTAGAAAGTACGCTGCTCTCAGCCGGGCATAGGCCCGTACGAAAGCGCCGCTGTCGGCGATCGAGCGATGCTTTGTGAACAAGGGTATGGCGCCTGCCTCCCACTCCAGGCCTTTGGCATAGGCCTCGACCACACTTGGGGTGGCGCCTGCCTCAATCAGCAGGTCGACAACACCGAATCGCTTTAGATCCTCGCTCAAGGAGTCGTCCAGCTTGCCGGCAATGTCCGCCAGCAACATGTTCACCTTGTCTCTTGGAAGTCGAACCTCGTAGTTCTGAGCATGGCTGTAGGCATGGGCGAGAACTGAAAGCAGCGACAGCGCCTGTACGGCGTTCGGCGTGCCCTCAGGGACAGGAATTAGCGCCAGCGGTTTGTATGAGCGGGCCACGCACAAACCTGTGCCGAGCATGTTGCCGATCAGGTCTGTGAGGAGGCGCCGGCCATCCTCCGGCGGGATGTTGTTCCTCGGGCTCCTCACGAGGCCAACCACGTACTCAAGAAAATCCGCTGTGGAAGTCTCGGCTCCGGCTTCGCTGGCTAGCACCGAGCCCTGGAGTCTGATCGCTGCGGCGTCCAGATACTCGCCGATCTTCACGCCATTGCGTGTCAGTGTCGTCTGGAGGAGGCTGTCGACCTTCTGAATGACCTCTACTGCCTCTTGCTTGTGGCCTGCCTCGATGAGCAGTCTGGCGATGGAGAACGCGGAACTGGGGCCCACGATGAGGTGTCCATGGCGGAGGATGTGACGCAGCGCCTGTTCAGTCTTGCCAAGCGCAATCAGGGCTTCAGCAGCGAGATCGGCGGACTGCGCAAATAGCGTGTCGTATCGGAACTTGAGTCGCTGCGAAAGAAGCAGCAGACGAACTATCCCAGTTGCGGTGCCCAGGCGGCCGGCGGCCTCTAGTGAATCCTCAATGTCTCCAAGCAGGACGTCCGGCTCAGCTCCAAGGAGTACCGACCGATCCACCCACTGCTGCTGGCAGGCTTCGAGAGCCGCCAGCTGTCGCGGCTTGTCGGCAAGGAGGCCGTGGAAGACCCTGTTGAGCTCCCCGTAGTTCCCGCTACCGGGGAGGAGGCAGAAGTCCGCAAGGCGGCCTTGCACCCACGCGCTTTGAGCCGAGGTCTTGTGAACCACGAAATCAGAAAACGAGGCGTGGTAGACCTCCGTCGTGTCTGGCGCAGTCAGGAGGTGACGGATGCGCGTGATGGTTGGAACAAATGCGGCTGACTCGGGCGGGGTCAACATTGCCGGCAGGTCAGCGGTCGGAATCCCCCAGCGGAGTCGCGCGATGATCCCAAGCAGGTTGATGGCATCTGTATCCGTGAGCAGTTGCGCCCAGATCGTCTCGTAGTAGTCCTCGATCGCTCCGCTGAACGGGGGGAGCGACTCGAGGTCATCCTCAGAGGCACCACCATTAATCAGGTCGACAAGGTATCGAAGGTACAGCGGATGGCCTTTGGCTTGTTCGCAGAGCGCGGAGACGAGAGTCGGCGAGACCTTTTCCTCGTCCAGCATCGACGCACAGAGCCGGTACTGGATGTCGTCGTCCAGTGTGGGCAGGGTCAGCCGGTCCGCCGCCCGGAAGACGGGCGCTAGCTTGCTTGCAATGGCGTCCAGCCCGGCTCCGGCCACCACAACTTTTAACCCTTGCGGAATGCTCTCCGGCAAGAGTCCGATGAACCGCTGTAGGACGTCGCCGCCGATAGCCGCGGCCTCGTTAACCCCGTCGATAAACAGCACTCCAACCTTGCCGTCACTTGCGCAACCCTGAGCCAAGGACCGCAGCGCTTGGTGCGTTGTCTGGATGAGTTGCGCGTAGCTCGCCTGCGACAGCCGTGCTGGTCGTCCGGTGGCCAGCACTGAAACCACCGATGTAAGCCAATCGACGAAAACCTCAGGCTGCGCCTGAAGAGCCGCCGTCGAGCCGCGACTTCGCTCAGAGAAGGCGTAAACGCCTAAGACTTGAATGTCGGGGGAATCTGGCTCGAAGTTTCTGCAGTAGGTCGACTTGCCGATGCCATGGGCACCGTCAAGAAACAGATATCCCCCTCCTGGGCCGGTAAGGCTTGCCTCAAACGCCTCGTCGAAGGTTGGTCTGGAGGCAAAAGCCGAAGCCTCTGCCTCACCTTCTTCCTCCGGGAGCAGGTTGTTGTCGGCAAGGAAGCCGCGCAGTGCGTCCATGCTCACCGCGCCAAGTGCGTTGTCGACACTGACCCGTAGCATTCCTTGGCAGCCATCTGCCGTCATGAGAGCGGCGCCGGACATGCCGCGGTAGTCCGACAGCACGGTTTCCGGACCCACCGAGAGGTCAAGGTCTATTCCGTTGGCCATCTCGCTCAGCGCCTGCTGGACCGTCCCCTCAAGGACCTGGCCGATCTGAAACTTGGCAACTGCGTAGCCAAAGGCCATCCAATGCGTACCTGGCCGCAGGGCGTTGACCACAAGTGATACGGGCTGGACTTCAGCACACGCTGGAAGCCTCAACAGACAAACGTCGAGTTCGGCGTCAAACACCTCGAGGACCGTTTGATGCCGGGTAGCGGACGAACCGACTCCGAAGCTGACCTCGACGCTGCTTCCCTGAGCAGCTGCATCGCCCAGGCAGTGATAGGCCGTCAAGATCTGATCAGCCGATATGAGCCATCCTGTTCCGGCTTCGCTAGCGACGTGGACCTGGCAGGTCGCCAGCTTCACTTCCTCTTCAGTCATTATTTTTCTCCCTAAACATGGATCCAGCCGTCCTGAGCGACCTCCACGCTGAACTTGGCCCCGAACTTTGACGCATGTGACCTGAGGCGGGTGGATGCGGAAGTTTCGTAGTTGAAGTGGATCGTCCGTGAAAACGGCGCGGGCCTGTCGACGATCTCGGCGAGCACCTCAAAGTCCGGGTGGTTATGCGATGACCCGTTGGACGAAACCAGGAAGACAGGTGCGTCAATGAGCGAGAGGAGGTCGACGCTCGTGTTGTGCTTGCTGCCGTGATGGGAGACCTTGATGGCATCGAACATCTGCGGAGCGTGGTCCCCTCGATGCCGCTGGAGCTCAGCCACGATATCTTCGGCCCAGGCATCTCCAAGGAACAGTAGCCGTTTGCCTTCGCTCTCAATGACGAAGGCGATGGAGCTGCCGTTGGTCGGGGAGATGTCGGGAGCATGCAGGTTCAGGAGGGTCTTCGAGTCTCCCGACGAGATGGTCTTCATCGTTGCCGGCGTCGGTTCGCGAGTGGACGCGCAGAGCATTTCGTAGGCGTCTTCCACCAGCGCGTCCACAGCTGCCCCACCTCTGTAGGAAAGCTTGCGCATCTGGGTAAGCCACCAAGAGCGCAACTCTTGCAGCCTGGCGATCGGCGGCCCTACCAACTGGACCTGAACGCCATTCGGCAACGGGTGCGGAGGTCGGTCGCTGGTGATGCACCTGCTGCCATCGCCGGAGTTCCACAGGTATCGCTCGTGCTTGAGAAGCGTTGCCAGCGAGCTTCCTTGTTTTGCGCTGATGGGGTTGGCCGCAGGACCTGCTGCAGGTGGCAGGAGAAATCCGCGTCTCTGTATCGCCTCAAGGAGCTGACGATCTGACTTGCTGTCCGGAGCGCCGGGAGCGCCGGGGGCAGATGGCAGCGATCGAAGGCTGTTGTGCCAGACCTCTTTGACCGCAATGATGCTTCGAGCTGCTTGAGGGCCGTTCGCCGAGAGGAACTCCAGCATCCCGCCGATGTGGTCCTTGTCAATGTGGGTGCAGATGACCAGGTCGAGCGCATCGCCGGCGCTTGCCATCTCCCGCAAGTCTTTCAGAATGTGGTCGTTGAACGTGCTCGCGTAGCCTGCGTCAATGAGGAGGTGGGAGCCTGAGGCCTGAACAAGGAAGGCATCTCCGTTCCTTGCTGGGTACATCTTCACTCTGAGCATGCGGAATCCTATCGGCCAGGGGGCATTTCAGTCTTCCGCTCGCGCCATGCTGGCCCGCCATTCGCGGTAGCCATCTAGGCCCGTGCTCCCCATGTTGATGACAAATTCTTCTCCGAGTAGCACCAGGGAGAAGTGGCAAGAGAGCTTTTCCAACTGCTCAAGCGCGAGCGCATCCGTCGGCAGGTCTATCCCACGCGCAATGACGTCCATGCTGACGTCTTCAACTACATCGAGATGTCCTACAACCCCAAGCGGCGCCACGGCACAGTTGGCGACACTTCGCCGCTTGAACTCGAGCGACGCTATTCCCAACGGCTCACGGGTGTCCAGGAAAACCCGGGCGATTCATCTTGTCAGCACCGATCTCAAGAAAGTAAAGGCTGGGGCGTCGCGCCGACCTCGGCTCAGTTCCGTTCAATGAGATCTTGCGGGACAGACCGGATGACGGTCACTCCTCGATGATCGCGGCCATCCTGGCAGGCTTTGGGATTTCTGCCTCCTGTGGCGCCATCACCTACTTCCTGCTGGTCGGCGTCTTGCTGATTCTTGTCATGGGCCCGGCCCTTGGTCAGTCAGCCGCTAGCGGTTGGGCGACAACAACCGAAGCTAGGATCAAGCGGCGATGCGCGTGCGGGCAAGCACGGCGTGTGCACGGAGGTCATACACGATGGAACCGCATTGGCTACAGGTGTGATCCTGGCGAGTTCACTGGCGCATTTGGCGCTCTATGACATGACGGCCAAACGCACCCGCATGCTCAGGGTAGCGGAGGCAGACATGACCGGTTGGCTGAGCGTGCTCTGATTTCCGGCGCTTGACGGCGTGCCTTACGCGTCAATGCTGGCTAATCTCGGCCAATCTTGAGCGATTGCGCCTCCCGGCCGCAGCTTCCGCAAAGGCAAAGATTGGCCGGATGTAATTCCAGTTCCACCCCGCTCCCTGGTCAAAGCGTAGAACGGGTCACAAGCCGCGAAGCTAAGTGCTTGATACATATGGTGCGCCCGGTTGGGATCGAACCAACAACCCCTGCCTTCGGAGGGCAGTACTCTATCCATTGAGCTACGGGCGCTAAGCCGCACATTCTAACAGCGGGGTTCCCCGGGCCAGGGAGCCGCGTGGCCGGCTCCTATAATTCTGCGGTTTTTCGTGTCGCGCGCCTGCGCCTCACGCCAAAGAGAACCGATGAGGAATCCATGAGCGCCAGCCACGATCAAGACCACGACGACGCCCACACCGGCCCGATCAAGACCCCCAAGCAACTGGCCTGGGCCGTGCTGTTCGCCTTCGTGGTGCCGGTCATCGTCATCATGCTGCTGGCCAACTATGTGGCGACGGCGGCCAAGCCCGCTGCCGGCACCGGCGCGCTGGAAGGCGAGGCCGTCGCCGCACGCATCGCGCCCATCGGCCACGTCGAGGTGAAGGACGCCAATGACGTCGCTTCGTTGAAGACCGGCGAGCAGGTCTACCTGGCGCAATGCGCGGCCTGCCACGCCAGCGGCGCCGCTGGCGCACCCAAGCTGGGCGATGTCGCCGCCTGGGGCCCGCGCATCAAGACCGGCGTGGAAGCGCTGCTGGCCTCGGCTCTGAAGGGCAAGGGCGCCATGGGTGCCCAGGGCGGTGGTGACTTCAGTGACTTTGAAATCCATCGCGCCGTCGTCTACCTGGCCAACTCGGCCGGCGGCAAGCTGGAAGAGCCGCAGGCGCCCGCGCCTGCTGCCTCGGCCGCCAACTGAACCCGTCGCCCGACGGCGCGTGACAAGCCCGCCTAGGCGGGCTTTGTCGTTTCAGGCCGGGGCCGGCGCAGGAAGCCGTGGGTGGATGGCAGCTTGGCGGCGATGCAGTCCTGCGGCGTCCAGCGCCGCGCCTCGACGGCTTCGGCGGCCAGCGTCATGTCCAGCGTGTGCACGAGGCCGAAGCCGAGGTCGGTATCCAGGTAGAGGTGGCCGGTCTCGTCCAGCCAGGCCGTGTCGACCTGCGCGTCGCGGCCCGTGTGGCTGAGCACGCTGCCGCCGGGTTGCAGCCGCCAGACCCAGGGCGTGCTTTCCAGCTCCACGTAGACGCGCTGCGGCCCGTTCTGGAAGAACCAGGCGCCGCGGTCATCGCAGCCGTAGTTGCGGCCGATGAAGGCGAGCAGCTTGTCGTGGTCGATGCGGCTGCCCTTCACGCGTGGGAAGGGCCCGGCCTGCTGGATGCGGTCGTCGCGCATGTACCAGTCGCCGCGCGCGTCCAGCGCCAGCCAGCCGTAGCAGTGCGGGACGTTGGGCCACTTCTTCAAAGCGGCTTCGACGATTGCATCCATCAGCGTTGCCTCCAGAGCCAGTCGCAGACCTGCTCCGGCATCGTGAGGAGATGCCCGGGCAGCGAGCCGGCAGGGAAGCCGACGTGCCCGCCATGGCCGGGCTGCCAGAGTGTCACATAGGCGCCCACTTCGGCGGCGTGCGGCAGGCTGTGGCCGGGCACGAAGGGGTCGTTGCGGGCGTTCAGCACCAGGGCCGGGATGCGGATGCGGTGCAGGTGCGGCTTGGCGGCCGCGCGGGCCCAGTAGTCGTCTGTGCCCTTGAAGCCGTGCAGCGGCGCGGTGAAGAGGTTGTCGAACTCGTAGATGGTGGACGCGCGCTTCAGGCGCTCGCCGTCGAACAGACCTGGGTGCTGCTGCAGCTTGCGTAGCGCCTTGGGGATCATGGTGCGCAGGAAGCGGCGCGCGTAGACCTGCTTGTTGAAGCCGCGGTCGATGGCGGCGCCGGCGGCGGCAAGGTCGATGGGCGAGCAGATGGCGCAGACGGCGTGCGCCGTGTGGGCGGCGGTCGTGCCGGCTTCCTCTGCCCAGCGCATCAGTGCGTTGCCGCCGAGGGAGACGCCCGCCACGAGCAAGGGCCCGCCATAGCGTTCGCGCAGGCGTTGCAGGATCCAGCCCACCTCCTCGTAGTCGCCCGAGTGGTAGGCGCGCGGCCCGCGGTTCAGCTCGCCCGAACAGCCGCGGAAATGCGGCAGCGCCATCGCCCAGCCGCGTGCCCGGGCGGCGCTGGCGAAGGCGACGCTGGAATGGCTGGTGCGGTCACCCTCCAGGCCGTGGAACAGCACGAACAGCGGCGCGTTGGCCGGCGAGTCGGCCAGGAAGTCGACGTCGATGAAGTCGCCGTCGGGCGTGTCCCAGCGCTCGCGCGTCCAGTTCGGTGGAAGGCCCTCGTGCTGGCGGCTGAAGAGGGCGGGCCAGATGGTCTGGGCGTGGCCGCCAGGCAGCCAGCGCGGCGCGCGGTACTGCATGGCCTAGGAACGGCAGTTGGGCGCGGTCGCAGGGGCTGCGCTGGGGCGGGCTGGCAAGGCGCGACGACGCTGCGGGCTCGCGCCCGCGAGGAGGAGCAACGCCGCCAGCGCGTGCCAGCGCAGGCCAGGCGGGCGTGCAGCGTTGTCACCTGAATGGTGAACGCCGCCGTGGGTCGGATCCCTTGATGAAACCGGCTCTGGCATGCGCTGGGGAGCGGTCAACTGCTGTTCCTAGGCCTTAGTGCAGGGTGCCAGCGTCCGCCACGAGTTCCTGCACATCGCCCGCGTTGCCCGGGCTGGCGTGGTGCAGCACCAGGCGCCAGCCCAGCGCGGTCTTCAGATAGACGTTGGTAGCGATGACCCAGGCCTGCAGGCTGTCACCGGGGCGCTGCACGCGCTCCAGCACATGGTGGATGGCGCAGTCGCCGCTGTGCAGCCGGCGCACGCGTTCCGGGTGGATGTTGAAGCTGCCGCGCTCAAAGACCGCCGCGAAGGCCGCGCGTATGGCCGGCACGCCGACGATGCGCGGGCCGCCGGGGTGCACGCAGGCGACGTCCTCGTCATCGGCCCACAAGGCCATCAGATGGTCGAGGTCGCCCTGCTGCAAGGCCTCGTAGAACTGGGCTTCGGTGTCGTCGGGCGACGCGAGCAGCGCGGCCTGCTGGGCGGCGGAGCGTTGCATCAGTGGCCGCCGGAAAGAACCTCGCCGGCCTTGAGCTTGTAGGCCGTGCCGCAGTAGGGGCACTGGCCCTGGCCGCCGTGGGTCAGGTCGATGAAGACCTTGGGATGGTTGCTCCACAGCGCCATCTTGGGGTTGGGGCAGAAGACGGTGCCGTTGTCGTTGCAGTCCTTGGCGCTGACTTCGACGGTGGCGGCGGGGGTCTGGGTGGTGCTCATGGTGTGGGCTTTCAAACGGCGGTCAGCCACTCGGCGTACTTGGGGTTGCGGCCGTTGACGATGTCGAAGAAGGCCGACTGGATCTTCTCCGTGATGGGGCCGCGTGTGCCGGCATATTCGCCCGAGCCGATTTCGATGCGGTCCAGCTCGCGGATGGGCGTCACCTCAGCGGCGGTGCCGGTGAAGAAGGCCTCGTCGCAGATGTAGACCTCGTCGCGGGTGATGCGCTTCTCGACAAGCTTCAGGCCCAGGTCCTGGCAGATCGCGAAGATGGTGTTGCGCGTGATGCCGTTGAGCGCGCCGGCCGACAGGTCGGGTGTGTAGACGACACCGTTCTTGATGACAAAGAGGTTCTCGCCCGCGCCTTCGGAGACGAAGCCCGAGGCGTCCAGCAGCAGCGCCTCGTCGTAGCCGTCCTCGGTGGCTTCCATGTTGGCCAGGATGGAGTTGGTGTAGTTGGACACCGCCTTGGCCTGGGTCATCGTGATGTTGACGTGGTGGCGGGTGTAGGAGCTGGTCTTGACGCGGATGCCGCGCTTGAGGCCGTCCTCGCCGAGGTAGGCGCCCCAGCTCCACGCGGCCACCATCAGGTGCACCTGGTTGCCCTTGGGGCTGACGCCCAGCTTCTCGGAGCCGAGCCAGATCAGCGGGCGGATGTAGGCGCTCTTCAGGCCGTTGGCCTTGACGACCTGGCGCTGGGCCTCGTTGACCTGCTCCTGCGAGAACGGGATCTTCATGCGCAGGATCTTGCCGCTGTTGAACAGGCGGGTGGTGTGCTCCTGCAGCCGGAAGATGGCCGTGCCGTTGACGGTGTCGTAGGCGCGCACGCCCTCGAAGGCGCCGCAGCCGTAGTGCAGCGTGTGGCTCAGCACGTGGATCTTGGCGTCGCGCCAGTCGACGAGCTCGCCGTCCATCCAGATCTTGCCGTCGCGGTCATGCAGGGGGGCGGGAACCATCGGTACTCCAGTGCGTTCAGGTGAAAACCAGCGATTTTACGAAGACCCGTCCGCCCGGATCAGCCGCCACTCGGCGAGCTTGCCTTTCTTCAGCACCACCTCGACCGCGTCGCCGCCCGGGTCGCGCCAGACATAGGTCTCGTCCGCCTGCTTGGAGCCCAGGCTGCCGGTCAGCGTGATCAGGTCGACCAGCTTCATGCCGGCGTGCAGCTTGCTGTTGAGCATCACCGCATTGCCCACTGAGCCCATGGGCGCGGCGCCGGCCCGATTCATCAGGCGCATCAGCCGCGACATCTGCAGCAGCAGCCAGAAGACGATGCCCGACACCGCGAAGATGACGCCCTGCCAGCCGAGCAGGCCGCCGCCCACGACCAGGGCCGCCAGGGCCAGGCCCACACCGATCCACGGGTTCATGGGTGCCCCTCGTCCAGCGGGTGCGTCGGACGATCCCCCGAGGGGATGCCGTGCTGGCCAGGGGCGGCACGGTCTGTTTGCGGGTCCCTGTGGCCGTCTTCCTTCGCCCAGGCGTACGCCCGCTCGACCTTGGCCACGCGCAGCTTGTAGTGCTGGTACCAGTCGCGGCGGCCGGTGTCGCGGGCCACCTGGTGCTCGCCATGGCGGCGCCAGGCAGCGATGTCTTCGGCGCTGCGCCAGTACGACACCGTCAGCCCCAAGCCATCCTCGCCCCGGGCGCTCTCCATGCCCAGGTAGCCCGGCTGTTCAGCGGCGAGTGCCACCATGCGGTCGGCCATCTCGCCATAGCCGCCGTCGTGCGGCGTGCGCTGGCTGGTGAAGATCACGGCGTAGTAGGGAGGGTCGGGAAGCGCGCTCATGGGCGCGCATCCTGCCACGACTGCTGGGTCAGCCCGCGACCTTCAGCAGGACGCAGCGCACCCACTGGCCCGACTCCAGCGCCGCGTGGTGCCCGGCGAGGAACTGCTCGGCCGTGGAGTTGCGTGCCGTGAAGCACATGCCGTGCAGGATGCCCATGCGCGGCACGGGCCGCGACCATTTGCGCTCGACGACGCCGTTGAACCATGACACCTGCTCGTCGTCCGTGTCCATGTCGGCCCGGCCCAGCAGCAACACGACCTCGTACTTCGCCTCCGTCAGCGGCTCGGTGGCGCTGGTCAGCACCTGCAGGCCGCCGTCGCTCATGTTCAGCACCAGCCCGGCCGGCCCCTGGCTGAACTGCACCGGCTTGAACACCCAGCCGGGCAGGGATTCGGCATCGTGCTGGGCGGCGAGAAAGTCGGTGCGAGCGTGCTGCCTGAGGTCGGCGGGGTCGGACATGAAAGGTTCCTCCGGTGGAAGCGCGATCCTAAGCAGACTTTGGCAGCGATAGAACAAAGGGCAATCCCGTGGCCCGATTGGCGCCGGAATCAGGGTCAGACCAGGCCGCGCAGCACCTCGATGGCCTGCTCCACGCGCTCGACGGCGTGGATGGTCAGCCCCTCGATGGGCTTCTTGGGCGCGTTGGCCTTGGGCACCACGGCGACGCTGAAGCCCAGCTTGGCGGCCTCCTTCAGCCGCTCCTGGCCGCGCGGCGCGGGGCGCACCTCGCCGGCCAGGCCCACCTCGCCGAAGGCGATGAAGCCGCGTGGCAGGGCCTTGCCGCGCAGCGAACTCTGGATGGCCAGCAGCACGGCCAGGTCGGCTGCCGGCTCGCTGATGCGCACGCCGCCCACGGCGTTGACGAACACGTCCTGGTCGCCCGTGGCCACACCCGCATGGCGGTGCAGCACGGCCAGCAGCATGGCCAGCCGGTCGCGGTCCAGGCCGACGGACAGCCGCCGCGGGCTGACGCCGCCACTGTCCACCAGCGCCTGCAACTCCACCAGCAGCGGCCGCGTGCCCTCCAGCGTGACCAGCACGCAGCTGCCCGGCACCGGCTCGGTGTGCGTGGACAAAAAGATCGCGCTCGGGTTGGCCACGCCCTTGAGCCCCTTCTCCGTCATCGCGAACACGCCGATCTCGTTGACGGCGCCGAAGCGGTTCTTGATGGCGCGCACCAGGCGGAAGCTGCTGTGCGTGTCGCCTTCGAAGTACAGCACCGTGTCGACGATGTGCTCCAGCACGCGCGGGCCGGCCAGCGCCCCTTCCTTCGTCACATGCCCCACCAGCACCATCGCGCAGCCGCGCGACTTGGCCGTGCGTGTCAGCTGCGCCGCGCATTCGCGCACTTGCGCGACCGAGCCGGGGGCAGACGACAGCTGCTCGGAGTACATCGTCTGGATGGAGTCGATGACGCAGAAGGCCGGCTCCTCGACCTCGATGGTGGCCAGGATGCGCTCCAGGCTGATCTCGGCCAGCACGCGCACTTTGGTGCCCGACAGGCCCAGGCGCCGCGAGCGCATCGCCACCTGCGCGCCGCTTTCCTCGCCGGTCACGTACAAGACCTTCACGGTTTGCGACAACGACTCCACCGCCTGCAGCAGCAGCGTCGACTTGCCGATGCCCGGGTCGCCACCGATCAGCACCACGCCGCCGGCGACGATGCCGCCGCCCAGCACGCGGTCCAGTTCCTCCTGGCCGGTGGGTGTGCGCTCGAAGTCGCTGGCCTCGATCTCGGACAGCGTCGCCACCGGCTGGCTGCGCGCCAGCGACTGGTAGCGGTTCTTCGTGCCGCCTGCGGGCTCGGCGGCGCTCTCGGTCAGCGTGTTCCAGGCGCCGCAGTGCGGGCATTTGCCCAGCCATTTGGCGTTGGTGCCGCCGCACTCGGTGCAGGTGTAGATGCTCTTGCTTGTGGCCATGCGGGCATTGTCAGTGCGGGCGCCAGAGCTTCACTGCGTGCGGCAGTGACTCCGCTTCGGGCATCCAGTGGTCCAGCGCCGCGCCCAGGCCCACGCCCGCCACCAGGAATGCCAGCGCGCCGGCCCAGGTGTGCTGCAGCGCGCAGCGCAGCCAGCCGCCACGGTCGAACTGGCGCTGGTGCCGCCAGGCCAGGCCGGCCGCAAAAGCCGCCAGCGCCACCTCTACCGACACCGCCATCAGCACCTCCACGCCGAACAGCAGCGTCACACCCGTGCCCAACAGCGCCGCGAGTGCCAGCGCTATGCCGATGACGGCCATGATGGGCAGCAGCACCAAGGCGCCTTCGTCGGCGCCGGCGGCGAGGTCCAGTGCGTCGAGCGCGCGGCCGCCAACGCTCGCACCGGCGTCACCCACCTCCCAGCCGATCTCGGCGGCGTCGGCGATGTCCGCATCCTCGCGGCTCAGCAGGTAGGCCGCCCACAGGCGCAGCAGCAACAGATAGATGCCGTAGCAGACCGCCAGGCTTAGGCCGAAGCGCAGCGACAGCGCCTCCACCCCCGCCCAGCGCAGCAGCGCCCCGGTGAGCCACAGGCAGCCCAGGCAGCACAGCGCGATCAGGCCCACATGCAGGCGCAGCCAGCGGTGGGTCTGCAGCCAGCGGCGGGTGCCGAGGATCTGGCGTTGGACGGACGGCGCGGCATCGCGGGTGGCGTTCATGGGTGGATTCTGACGGGGGATTCCGGTCGCATGGGACACTTGCGGCCCAGCAGTTTCAGCAGAGTCGGTCATGGATTTCTCGGTGTGGTTGGCCTTCTTTGCGGCCTCCTGGGCCATCAGCCTGTCGCCCGGCGCCGGTGCGGTGGCGGCGATGAGCGCCGGCCTGTCGCACGGCTTCAGGCGCGGCTACTTCATGACCTTCGGTCTCATCCTGGGCATCCTCACCCAGGTGGTGCTCGTCAGCGCCGGCCTGGGCGCGTTGATCGCGGCATCGTCGCTGGGCTTTGCGCTGGTCAAGTGGGCCGGCGTGGCCTATCTCGTCTACCTCGGCGTGCAGCAGTGGCGTGCGCCGGCCCGGCCCATGGTGGCGGCCGATGACGGCACCCTGCAGGCCACGCGCCGCCAGCTCGTGCTGCGCGGCTGGGGCATCAACGCGCTCAACCCCAAGGGCACGGTCTTTCTGCTGGCCGTGGTGCCGCAGTTCCTCGACCTGCAGGTGCCGCTGGGCCCGCAATACCTCGTCATCGGCGCCACGCTGGCCTTCACCGACCTGGTCGTCATGGCAGGCTACACCGCGCTGGCCGCACGCGTGCTGGCGGCGCTGAAAAGCGTGAGCCACATCAAGGCGCTGAACCGCGTCTTCGGCGCCCTGTTCGTTGGCGCCGGCATGCTGCTGGCGACCTTCAAGCGCGCCGGCTGATGGCGGGCGCTGCGTCCCGCCGCCTGCCCACCTGGCTGCTCTTCCTGGCGCCGGTGCTGATCTGGGCCAGCACCTGGCACGTCATCCTCTATCAGATCGCCTCCCCGGTGCCGGTGCTGGCCTCGGTGGGCTGGCGCTTTGCGCTGTCGGCGCTGATGCTGGCCGCGCTCGCCCGCTGGCAGGGGGTGTCGCTGAAGCTGCCCCGCTATGCCCACGGCTATGCGCTGGCCACCGGCATCGTCCAGTACGCGGGCAACTACTGGGCCGTCTACGAGGCCGAGCGCTACGTGCCCAGCGGCCTGGTCGCGGTGCTGTTCTGCCTGCTGGTGTTCATGAACGCGATCGCCGCCTGGCTGCTGTGGCGCCAGCCGGTCAGCCGGCGCTTCCTGGTCGCCTCCAGTGGCGCGGTGCTGGGCGTGGCCTTGATCTTCTGGCCCGAGCTGGCGGCCACTGGCGCGCGGCCCGATGCGGCACTGGGCCTGGGCTTGAGCCTGTTTGCGGTGGTGGTGGCCTGCATCGGCGGCTTCTTCACGCTGGTGCTGCAGCGCCGCGGCCTGCCGCTGGTGCCGGTGCTGGCCTGGAGCATGGGCTATGGCGCCGCCTTCCTGCTCGTCCTGTCGCTGGCGACCGGGCGCGGCCTGAGCTTCGACACGTCACCGTCCTACCTCGCCAGCCTGTTCTACCTGGCAGCCTTCGGCTCGGTCATCGCCTTCACGCTGTACTACAAGCTGGCCGAGCGCAAGGGCGCAGCGCAGGCCGCGCTGGTGGGCGTGATGGTGCCGGTCATCGCACTGATCGTCTCGGCCGCGCTGGAAGGCTGGCAGGCGACGCCACTGGCCGTGGGCGGCATGGTGCTGTGCCTGGTGAGCCTGTTCGTGGCTACTCGGCCGGCGCGCGCCGCCCGGCCTTGATCGTGCTGCGCTTGGACTTGCCTTCCAGCCGCCGCTGCTTGGAGCCATAGGT
>Ga0114942_1000006_pt1 | contig 55926 bp, 53 predicted proteins | sample LowerColdCreek_FD_88674 | JGI IMG/M metagenome (GOLD analysis project Ga0114942, IMG submission 88674) | Groundwater microbial communities from Cold Creek, Nevada to study Microbial Dark Matter (Phase II) - Lower Cold Creek | ecosystem: Environmental > Aquatic > Deep subsurface > Groundwater ... | reverse complement strand
TCGGCAGCAACTGGGAGCTGTTCGCGCGGCTGCCCGGCATCCAACTCACCAACTTCAACCAGGGCAACACCTCGGGCAGGCCGACGATGCGCGGCTTCAACGGCGAGGGCGAAGTCAACGCGGTCAAGCTGCTGATCGACGGCGTGCCCGCCAACAGCAACGACGGCGCCATGCCCTACATCGACCTGGTGACGCCCTTGGGCCTGCAGGCCATCACGGCGGTGCGCGGCACCAACGATGCGCGCTACGGCCTGCACAACATCGCCGGCAACCTGGAGATGCTGACGCGCGAGGGCGGCAACGCGACCGAGCTGCGTGTCGGCGCCGGGCCCTGGGGCAAGGCCGACGCGCAGCTCGCCGTTGACCGCGAGGCCGGCGGCTTCACGCAGAACTACGCCGTCGGCGTTCGCCATGCCGATGGCTGGCGCGACCACGCCAGGGCCGACCGCACCAGCCTCGCGGGCAAGTGGACCTACACGCCGCAAGGCCGGGACCTGCGCTTCGGCCTGGCCCTGCGCGCCCACCACGCCAAGGCCGAGGAGCCCGGCTACCTGACCCAGGCCGACGCCGCCGCCAACCCGCGCCAGTCCTACGCCACGTCGGCCTTCGACGGCGGCGAGCGCAGGCTGGCCCAGGCCAGCGTCAGCGTCGAGGGCGGGCGGCGCAGCACGCTGTCCTGGCGCACCCTCGTCTACCTCAACCGCTTCGTGGACGAGCGCTGGGTGCGCTTCTCCGCAGGCGTCTCGCAACAGCAGCGCGACAGCGACGAGACGCATCACGGCATGCGCGCCATCGTCAGCTGGCGGCCGCAGGTGCCAGGTCTTGCCGACTTCGCGCTCGAAGGCGGCGCCGACACCGAGCGCCAGCACAACCTCAGCCAGCGCTACACCACCACGGCGCGCGTGCGCGTGGCCCAGACCCGCGACCAGGCCTGGCATTTCGACACGACCGGCGTCTTCGTGAAGGCGGTGCTGAAACCCACGCCCACGCTCAAGCTCGTGCCGGGCTACCGCATCGACCGCATCGGCGGGCACTTCCGCGACCTGCGTGCCGGCACCAGCGCACCCGTCAACGACTACGGCAGCATCGGCCAGCCCAAGCTCAGCGCCGTCTGGACGCCTGCGCCCGCCGTCAGCGCCTATGCCAACTGGGGCCGCACCTTCCAGGTGGGCGTCGGCGCAGCCAGCTACAAGATCCCACCGCGCACCGCCGACCTCAGCCCGTCGATCAACGACGGCATGGAAGCGGGCGTGACGCTGCGCCTGGGCACGCAGGCTGACGCGCGCCTGGCGACCTGGCGGCAGACGGCCACCAACGAGGTCTACCGCGAGGCCAACAACCCGAGCGGTGACTCGGTCAACATCGGCGCCACGCGGCGCCGTGGCGTGGACCTGCAACTGCGCCTGCGCCCGACCCCCGGCGTGGACGCCTTTGCGACGCTGGCCTTGCAGGAGGCGCGCATCACCGCGCCCAACCCGGCCGCGCCGCAGACCCTGGGCAAGGAGGTGGACCACACGCCGCGCCGGCTGTTCAATGCCGGCCTCGACTGGCAGGCCCGCCCCGACCTGAAGCTCAGCGCCTGGATGCAGGGCCAGGGCAGCTACTGGCTGGAGCGCAGCAACGCGCTGACGGCCAAGTACGGCGCCTACCGCACGCTCAACCTCGGCGCCAACTGGGCGTTGACGCCGGTGCTGCAAGTCGACGCGCAACTGCTCAATGCCAACAACGGGCGGCGCGAGTACGTCTGGTGGGACGGCAGCCAGACGCTGCACTCGCCCGGCGAGTCGCGCTCGCTGAACCTGGCCTTGCGGCTGTCGCTCTAAGGTTGGGCCGCCCTGCGCCGGCGCAGCACCACCGCGCGGGCTTCCACGGCGCGCAGCTCGCGCTCGTACTCGTCGTCCTTGATCGCCTCGATGCGCGCGTGGATCTTGCGCAGCTCATCGAGCGGCTTGGACGCTGCCTGCACCTCGGCCGGCTGGCGCTCCGCCAGTTCCAGCAGCAGCTTGGTGATGACGCCCAGCTGGTCGCCGTAGCTGGCCACGTCGAAGGCCTTGGCCTCGATGCGACCGTTGCCGGAGCGCGGCTTGATGCCCGAAAAAAACAGGTCGAGGCTGGGCTCGATGTCCTGCGCCACGTCGCCGCTGAAGGGCAGGCGTACCTGCGGCGCCCAGAACCAGAAGAATGGAAACATCGTTCGACTCCCTGCACGCCGGAACAGCGGGCGTGTGCGGGCATGGTGGCCGAGCGCGGCCACGACGGCAAGTTGGCCTTGGGGATGGACTCGCCGATCTCTGCCGCCGCCAGAGCCCTCGCCGCTCTTGGCGCTGGCGGCTTCATCGTGGCTGCGGGCACGCGGCCAGCACAATCGTGGCATCACGAAGCCCGCCCGCCACCGATGACTGCCGCACACCGCCTCACCGCCGACCTCATCCACACCGAGGCCCAGCTGCGCGCCCTCATCGGCGAGCCTGCCGCGATGACCTGCACCAAGATCACCGACCGGCTCAACGCGGCGACCCGCCTGTACGTGGAGCGCTCGCCGTTCGTCTGCCTGGCCACCAGCGACGCCGAGGGCCGCTGCGACGTGAGCCCGCGCGGTGACCCCGCCGGGTTCGTGCGCATCCTGGACGACCGCACGCTGCTGATCCCCGAGCGGCCCGGCAACCGGCTGGCGGACTCGCTGCGCAACGTGCTCGCCAACCCGCAGCTGGGTCTGCTCTTCATCGTGCCCGGCACGACGGACACCTTCCGCGTCAACGGCCGTGCGGTGATCACCACCGACGCCGCCCTGCTCGCGCCGAGCGCCGTCGAAGGCAAGGTGCCGAGGCTGGGCCTGATCGTCGACATCGAGGAGGCGTACACCCAGTGCTCCAAGGCGTTCCTGCGCTCCCACCTGTGGGACCCGGCGCGCTTTGTCGCGCCGGAGTCCATGCCGACCGGCGGCGAGGTGCACCGGGCCATCCAGGGCGACGGGTTCGATGCCGGCCAGTACGACCACGAGCGCGCGGAGCGCTACCGGCAGCGAATCGGGTTCTATTGAGGAAGGGTCGCCTGCAAGAGCCCCACGGTTCACCCCTTACTGGCCCGCGTCCTTTGACACGGGCTTGACCGAGCCGACCTCCACGGAGCCGCGCACCGAGCGGTAGGCCGCTTGCTCCACGAGCTTGTTGAGCTGCGTCACGATCTCGGCCGGCGAGACCTGCTCGATCACGTCGATGGAGTTGGACTTCGGGTCGCTGTACTTGGTGTGCGAGAACTGCGGCTTGCGGGCAACGACGGCCAAGGTCTTGGCGTCCAGGGTGACGCGCTCGAAGGAGATGAAGGGCGCCACGTAGGCCTTGCCCTTCTGCTGCTCGCCGGTGCGCGGGTTGGTGGTGGTCTGGTCGGGGTCCGCGTAGTCCTGCTTGCGGTCGATGCCGTCCTCGTCGAGCAGCTCCCACTGGTTACCCGTGGGCTTGACGTAGATGCCGATGCCGCCGAGCCGGTTGGGCATGCCCTCGCGCGATTCCCAGGCGTAGCGCGGCAGGATGGCCTCGATGCGGTCCCATTCGGCGCGCTGCGGCATCTGGGCCAGGCGTTCGCGCAGGGCATCGAGCACCAGCGCATCGCGGGCCTCGAAGGAAGCGTTCTTGATCTGCTCCGCGAGCCCGGGGTTGGCACTCCAGCGCAACATGATGCGGCGCGAGGCGGGCTCCTCGGCGGCCAGGGCGCTGTCCAGGCCGCGCAGCACGGCCATGTTCAGCAACTGCGGATCCACCTCCACGGAGCGGCGCGAGAAGTCGTCCACGCTGCTGGCACGCTTGCCGCGCTGTTTGACGATGCTGAGTTGATCGCCAAGCGTGGAGATGAGGGCGACGGTCTGCGCAGGTTTGACGGCCTCCTGGGCTGGCGTGGCCAAGGGCAGTGCCATCGCGGCCACGACCAACAGGCTTCTGATCAACAAGTCACCTCCCGGGTTGCTTTGCAGGCGCATGCTAACGCCAACACTCAGAGGGTGAGAGTTTTTCGGCCGTGACCGAAAAGCGCGTCAAAACGCCCTCGATCTAGGCGCAAAGCACAGCCATAGCTCGGGCTATGGCGCGCACTTGCAACGACGAGCGAGAGTGTTTTGGCGGGCAAGGCGGGCATGGATGAAAGGCTCTCACCCTCTCAGCGGTTCCAGGCACGCATGGGCGGGCTGTCGCCCCTGGGATTTGGCGGTCGGCGTGAATGGCGAGACCGATGCGCTGCGGGCCGGCCAGCTGCTCTACCTGCAGGGCGGTCCTGGTGACCGTGGCGTTACGCGGCTAAGCCCGCGCGCCGCTCACGCCCTCAGTGCCCCCCGGCCAACAACGCCGCATTCCCCCCCGCCGCCGCCGTGTTGACCGTCAACGTCTGCTCCGCCGTGAAGCGGTAGAGCTGGCGCACATGGCCGGCTGCCGTCACCAGCGGCAGGATGGCGCCGGGGCGGGCGGCCAGGGCGAGGGACAGGGAGTGAGCGGTGTCGGCGTCTGATGACGCCAGCGCCACGCCGGCGAGCTGCGGTGCGGCGAGCAGGCCGGGCAGCGCCGAGTCGGGCAGCAGCGTCAGCGCGTTGGCCGGCAGCCCGGCGCGCAGCAGGGCCTGGCGGGCGCGTTCATCGTCGCTGAGCCAGATGGCGCTGTTGCCGGCCAGCAGTGCGCTCACCACCGCCGCCAGGCCCGCTTCGCCACGGCCCAGCACGACGAAGGCGCCGCGCGCGTGGTGACGCAGCGTGTTGCTCTCGCCGGTGGGGCCGGGCAGCATCAGGTCGGCAAAGGCCGTCTGCGCTGCCGTGAAGAGGCCGCGCAGTGCGAAGGCGGCGGGCGCGTCCAGCGTGTCGGTAGCGCGGCGCAGTGTCGCGATGCGCTCGGCCAGCGGGGTATTGCGCCAGGTGGCGTCGGTGCCGACGGCAAGCGGCGCGGCGGCGCCGTCAAGGGTCAGCGTCGGCGCGGGCACGTCGACATGCGGCTCGGCGCAGAAGCGGCGCAGGTAGTCGGGGCCGCCCGCCTTGGGGCCGGTGCCGGACAGGCCTTCGCCGCCGAAGGGCTGCACGCCCACCACGGCGCCGATGATGTTGCGGTTGACGTAGACGTTGCCGATGCGCGCCTCGTCCGCCAGGCGCTGGGCGCGGCTGTCGATGCGGGTCTGGATGCCCAGCGTCAGGCCATAGCCCAGCGCGTTGATCTCCTGGACGACATCGTCCACCGAGCCGTCGAAGCGCACGACGTGCAGCACCGGGCCGAAGATCTCCTCGCCGAGGTCGGCGATGCGCGCCAGCTCGAAGGCCACGGGGCGGATCTGGCGCGGCATGGGCTCGGCGACCGGCGCCTCGGCGAGGAGCTTGGCCTCGCGCTTCAGGCGCTCGACGTGGCGGCTGATGCCGCCGTGGGCCTCGTCGTCGATGACGGGGCCGACGTCGGTGGCGAGGTTGGCGGGCTGGCCGACATGCAGTTGCTGCAGTGCGCCCTTGAGCATCTCGATGACACCGTCGGCGATGCTGGACTGCACGCACAGCAGGCGCAGCGCCGAGCAGCGCTGGCCGGCGGAGCGGAAGGCGGACTGCACGACGGCGTCGATGACTTGCTCGGGCAGGGCGGTCGAGTCGACCACCATCGCGTTCAGGCCGCCGGTCTCGGCGATCAGCGGGATGGGTGAGCTAGGTTTCGCGGCCAGCGCCTTGTTGATGATCTGCGCCACCACCGTGGAGCCTGTGAAGCAGACGCCGGCCGTGTGTTCGTGGGCTACCAACCCGGCGCCAACGGTCTCGCCGGGGCCGTGCAGCAGCGCCAGCGCATCTGCGGGGACGCCGGCCTGGTGCAGCAGCTCGACGAACTGCTGCGCGACGAAGGGCGTCTGCTCGGCGGGCTTGGCGGCGACGGCGTTGCCGGCGACAAGCGCGGCGACGACCTGGCCCGCAAAGATGGCCAGCGGGAAGTTCCACGGGCTGATGCAGACGAAGACACCGCGGCCTTGCATGCCTTGCGCATCGGCCTCCGCCTGGTCAGCGTAGTAACGCAGGAAGTCCACGGCCTCGCGAACTTCGGCGACGCAGTCAGCCTGGGTCTTGAAGGCCTCCTTGACGAGCAGCGCGCAGAACTCGGCCAGGCGCGCATCGAGGTCGTCGGCGGCGCGGCGCAGGATGGCGGCGCGGGCAGCCACGGGGCGGGCGTTCCAGGCGGTGAAGCCGGCGTGCAGGCGCTGCATGGCGGCGTCGACCTCCGCCGCCGTGGCCTCGGGCACGGCGTGCACCGACGTGTTGGCCAAAGCAGCCTGCAGCGGCTGGCGCTGAGCCGGCGCGGTCAGGTCGGCGCCGGTGGAGTTCAGCCGGGCACCGTAGAGCGCCGGCGGCAGCGGCAGCGCGCTGGTGTTGCGCACGTCCAGCAGCGGCGAGCCGAGCAGCTCGGGCACCTGCACGCTCGGGTCGGCGAGCTGATGCACGAAGGACGAGTTGGCGCCGTTCTCCAGCAGCCGACGCACGAGGTAGGCCAGCAGGTCGCGGTGCTCGCCCACGGGGGCGTAGACGCGGCAGGGAATGCTGCCGTCCTTCAGCACCTCGCGGTACACCCCTTCGCCCATGCCGTGCAGACGCTGCATCTCGAAAGCGGCACCGGTGGCACGCGCCATCTGCACGATCGCCGCGATGGTGCCCGCGTTGTGCGTGGCGAACTGCGGGTAGATGACGTCGGCATGCTGGATGAGCGCGCGGGCGCAGGCCAGGTAGCTCACGTCGGTGTGCTGCTTGTGCGTGAACACGGGGTAGTGCGTGAGGCCCAGCTCCTGGGCGCGCTTGATCTCGCCGTCCCAGTAGGCGCCCTTCACCAGCCGCACCATGAAGCGCAGGCCGTGCTTGCGGGCGATGGCCGCGACTTCGTCGACGACGGCCAGCGCGCGCGTCTGGTACGCCTGCACGGCCAAGCCGAAGCCGCGCCACTGCGGGTAGTGCTGGGCGATGCGCGCGGCCAGCGTGTCGAGCACGTCCAGCGACAGCTCCAGGCGGTCGACCTCCTCGGCGTCGATGGTCAGGTTGATGTTGGCGTTAGCGGCCAACTCGATCAGCGCCCACACGCGCGGCAGCAGCTCGGCGAAGACGCGGTCGCGCTGCAGCACCTCGTAGCGGCTGAACAGCGCGCTGAGCTTGATGGAGATACCGTCGGAGGCTTCCGGCGAGTCCGCACGCGGTCCGGCAGCAATCGCCTGGATGGCGCCGACATAGGCCGCGTGGTAGCGGCGCGCGTCGTCCTCGGTGCGGGCGCCTTCGCCCAGCATGTCGTAGCTGAAGCGGAGCTGCTTTTGTGCCTTGCGGGCGTCATCCGCCTCGCTCATCGCCTCGCCGATGTTGCGGCCCAGCACGAACTGCCGGCCCAGCAGCTGGATGGCGCGCACGGTGGCGGCCACCACCGTCTGCGCGCCCAGGCGCTTGAACAGCCCGCCGTCATCCTCGGCGCCCGGCAGGAAGCGCTTGGACATGGAGATGGCCGAGGCCGACAGCGCGGCCAGCATCTTGTGCGGGCTGCCTTCGCTGGCGCCATCGAAGTCCGCGCGGCCGAGCTGGTCGGCCGTCAGCGCGATGGCCGTGGGCGCGTCCGGCACGCGCAGCAGCGCCTCGGCCAGGCGCATCAAGGCCAGTCCCTCCGCGCTGGTGATGGGGTACTCGCGCAGCAGCGACTCCATCGCCCAGAACGGCGCCGGGTTGCGCCGCACCTGCTCCACCCAGGGCGCGGCCATGGCGATGACGCCGGGCCAGTCCAGCGCCGTGCCAACGCGGTCGGCCAGGGCCTGCACCACGGCGGCCTCGGCGCGGTACGGGTCCGGCAGCCGGGGCTGTTCGAGCGGGGCGGTGAAGGTGGGCATGGCTTTCTCCTGGTGAGATCAGCAATGTATTCAGAGCGGTATTGAATTAAATTCCAACAATCGCCCTGTCAGCAGAGATAAATCCAGATGACCGAAGAATCGAGGTTGGACAAGACCGACGCCCGCATCTTGCGCGTGCTGCAGGCCGACGGGCGCATTTCCAACCTCAAGCTGGCCGAGGAGGTGCACCTGTCGCCCACCGCCGTGCTGGAGCGCGTCAAGCGGCTGACCCGCGACGGCTACATCCTGGGCTACGAGGCGCGGCTGAACCCGGCCAAGCTGGGCGCGGCGATGCTCGTGTTCATCGAGATCCACCTGGACCGCACGGTGCAGGACGTGATGGACACCTTCAAGGCCGCTGTCCAGGCCCGCCCCGAGATCCTGGAATGCCACCTGGTGGCCGGCGGCTTCGACTACCTGCTCAAGACCCGCGTGCGCGACATGAGCGCCTACCGCGAGTTCATCGGCAGCGTGATCTGGACGCTGCCCGGCGTGCGGGAAACGCGCACGTATGCCGTGATGGAAGAGGTGAAGGCGACGAATGCGTTGCCGATCTGAGGGCGGCGCCCCCACCACGTTGGTTTGTGCCAATAGAGTTGTAGTCTGAGCCAAATACTTGTGGTCTGAACTGATAAACGTCGAATCTGACAAATAGTCGTAGTCCAGAGCAAGGGCCAGCGCCCCCGTCGGGAACCCAAATATCCCCCCTCTCCTATGAAAACGAGGGCCAATCATTTATGAGGGGAGCTCCCGTAGCTCCAGCCCGCCAAGCGCTCGCATTCGCCTCTCGGCACCCTTCCGAATCGCTCTCCGGCCTCTCTCCCCACAAATACCCAACCAAATCAACAACTTAAGCGCCTTCACCTTTTTTACGATTTCGCGGCGACTCTGACGTTTTTCCAAATCTGACAATATGTTGTGGTCTGGGAATCCCAGTCCCTTCGGCGTCCCGGCCGCACCGCGCCTCGAAGCTCCTCTTACCGCCCCAACCCAGCCTTTTTGGGCGGCGCCTCTGAGGCTCTGTAGCGCGGGGTAATTCGGCCGGCAGGCCCCTGGACGCGGTATCACCGACCTGGGTCATTCACGTTTGGCGGCCCAACGCGGACACTTGGGCATCCACCCCCGCCCGACACATGGCCACCTCCCCGCACCCCGGCTTCCGCATCTTCATCCTCGGCGCCGGCTTCTCGCGCCCCGCCGGCCTCCCGGTCGCGACGGAGCTGTACCCCGCCGTGAAAGGGTTGATCGAAGGCAAGCATGGAACTGACACCAAGTTCGACCGCGACCTGCGCAGCTACCTGCATTACTGCGACGACTGCGGAGTCACCGGCCAAACGAAGGATGCCCTCGACCTGGAGATGTTCATGTCCTACCTGGACATCGAGCACTACCTTGAGCTGCGAGGCAGCGACACCTGGAGCCGAGAGGGGAACGAGTCCCAGCTGATGATCCGCAAGGCCATCGGCAAGGTCATCCACGACCGGACGCCCGCCAAGCTCCCCGACTGCTACCTCCGGTTCGCGGAGATGCTCTCCACCCGCGACATCGTTCTGACCTTCAACTACGACCTGGTGCTGGAGACCGCGCTGGCCCAGGTTGGCAAGCCTTTCAGGCGCTTTCCCTACCGCTTCAAGTCGGTCAACGCGAACGGCGGTGTCGTCGACAGCGATACCGAAGAAGTGCTTCTGCTGAAGCTGCACGGGTCTCTGGACTGGTTTGACGACAGCCAGTTCCTGACCCTCCGCGCGTCACTTGACGCACAAGGACTGTCCAGAACGAGTCTGCACACCGTCTTCGACGACCCCTCGAGCTACGGCGCCAAGCCCCTAGTCGACGGCCTATTACCGCCCGGCGACCCGCTCGCCCACCTTCATGCGATCCAAGACGTCTCGCGCTACTACGCCAAAGATGGAGGCTTCAACTCGCCCTTCATCCTGTCGCCGTCGCATGTGAAGTTCGTCTACGCCTCGCCCATCATGAGCCTGTGGAACGGCCTCGGGCGGGCCGGCGGCTACAACCTTGGGGTCTCCGTGGTCGGCTTTTCCCTTCCGCCCCACGACGAATACATCCGCATCGGCATGCACCAGATGCTGCGGAACTACGCCTCTTGGTGGGAGCAACCTTTGTTCGACGTACTCAAAGACTACGTTCGCTTCGTCGACTACAAGACGGACCCAGAGGAGCAGGACGCCTACAGGGAGCGGTACAGGTTCGCTGGCGCTGACCGGTCCAAGTTCTTCTTTGGCGGGTTCGGCCCGGACTCGCTGGAGTTCCTGTTCAACCAGCCACGGACCGAGTGAGCCCGACGATTCCGCGGCAATGCAGCCCGACTACCTCAACCGCCTCAGCCCACATCTCCAGGACTTCGTCTTTGAGGTCGAGCACCGGGCAGGCATCACCATCCAGGTCATCCCAGATTCGGGGCTCAACCGGGGCGGTCCACTCGGTCAAGGCAACCTGGCAGTCGTCATCGAGGACCGCCGCAACAACATCTTCGCGCCGACTAACGGGTACTTCCCCGATGGCGCCGTTCGCCATGAGTTGCTTCACCTAAAGCGTTTCCACATCGACGGCGTCCCGAAGCTCACGGCCGCGGTTTCGCCGTGGGGGATTCCTGCCATCTCTCCGGACGCCATGGGCGACCTCGACAACGCAATCGAGCACATCGTCATCGTGCCCTGGGAGCTGCGTCACCACCCTGAGCGCCGCGAGCACTGGGAGGCCGTCCTGCAGGACGTCTGCGATCAGCTTTCCGACATCCCGCCGGAGGAACTGCGCCTGGCCATCTACATGCACTGGACCTTCGTGCGGCACGTCCTGGCTGGCTCCCGCCAGGCTGAAATCATGCGTGGCTTTGCCGTCGAGCACGACCTCTTCGAAGGTGCCGACCGGTTCGCGGACCAGTTCCTCGCCGCGGCGGCGAGCAAAGGGGACCTCGTGCGGCTCCTGTTCGACTCCTTCCCGGAAATGCCTAGGGAGCACGCCGCCCTGGAGTACGTCAGCAGCAGGACGGGCACTGTCCAAAGGGCCATTCCCTAGCCAACAGAGAGCCTCAGGAATTTCGAAGTCCACTCTGCGAGCGACGCCATCCGGCGGCCCGTTATGCGAGCTGTCCGTAATTATGTGACTCAGCATAACGCCCCGTAATCCAGCGACCATCATGCGCGTGGCGAGCTAGGTGCGTGCTTATTCCGGCGCGACCTGAGCATCAGGTCCAGCGTCTTCTGAGCGCGGAAACCGGCGCCTGATGAGCACCGTTTACGGAGGTCTCGCGCTGACAGCGTGTCCGGCGGCTTGACCACTCGGCGCCGAAAACGGAGATGCTGGCCGCATCAGGCTGATCGCGGTCGCTCGTTGTATGAAAGGGCTGAAACTGAGTTCTTAGCCTTGAGTGCGGTCATTGATAGTGGACGCGCCGCATCCACTCCGCGCATGGCGCAACAGAGAAGTTTTCCGCTCTCTTGCGGCGGGCGTAGTAAACGAGCGCGCCTTTGGCTGTCACGGAAAAGACATCTCGACTGTAGGTGTCGTCTTCCGACTGATCCTCATCAAACGACTTAGTTAGTAGGCCAAGCTTCACTAGCTCTCTGAGCCATCGACTAAAAGTTTCAGGTTTGAAGCCGACAGTGCTGTTTTGGTTAAAAGATGAATAGTCCGCCGCGCCGAATGTACCCTGAAATAGATCGCTCATGGCAATATCCAATATTGCCCAGGCGTTCTGCGAAATTCGACTAGAAAGAGCTTGATACCGTGTTGTTGTGACACTCACTAGCCACTTCTGAAATCTAGCTTGCTTTTTTACCTTTTCGCGAATCGGCTTCCCCGACTGAACAGTTGACTCGCAGAATTCATCCGCCAAGCCAAGTAAATCACGAAGATTGGCATTGACGATCTGGTAAAGGTGCTTCAAATCTTCCATATCAATTGGCAACTCTTGCTCTGCGTGAGCTGCGTCCGTCGAAAACTCTGCCAGACGTGCTTTTATCAGTGGAGTGATATGAACAGGATGAATGTTCGCCACGTCGATGATCGGCGCATTGAGAAACGCGGTGAGCCGTGGAGACGCTGCGAGGCTGTGAATTACACCGTTTGCACCGCAAAAAACCCAACGGAGCCCATTCACATTGAATAGCTTATCCCTGAGTGCTTCCAGCATTCGTCGTGCCGCGGTGCCAGTTTCCAATAGCTCAATGTTGTCGATTACGCAGACAACGCCGCCATTTCCTTGAGCCGAAAAAATCTGGTCCAACCATTGCCGAACAAGGGTTTCAAAACCGCTTTGGGCAAATCCGGTTGATTGATTCACTTGTTTGGAGGTGCTGCCCCCTCCTTTCGCAGATACGCTAACAATGCTTGGGATTGAAGCTGAAAATCCGACCTCAGCCGCCGCGTTCAGGTGATCCACGACTGGCGAGTTTAGCCAAGCCTGCAATTGGGGTAATGGAATGGATGTTTCAAAGTGCTCCAGCTTCTTCCGATGACTCAGCAGAGTCTGAGCCACACCCTGAAATACTTCAGCGCAGAACTGGTCGACATTCCCATCCTTTTTTAACTGAAAGGACGTGGTGGCCGGAATCAGTAATTGAGGAGTTTCACCGCGGAGATAGGCTTGCAGGCAAACGTAGGACGCAACGTTGACCAAGCTCGTCTTACCGACGCCGACATGGCCGTCTAAGCACGTAATCTTTCCGTGCTTATGAAGGCGTTGAGCCAAAAGTTGCACCTCGGTATCGCGGCCGATCAGGAGTCGCTTGCCCCGTTCATCTGAACTGAGGGCTTGTACGAGAAACGGGTTCTCTGTGAGGCCAATAGAGGCGTACGGATCAAGGCCGAACATGCAATCTCCTCCCTTTCGCTTTGGCCGATAGTATTGCGGATCGGGAGGCCTACGCTTCGATACGCCAACGTCCGTGTGCCTACCCGTCGTCCCGTCAACGACAGCAACCCGCTGCAGAGCTGACGGTCGTGCGAGGCCGCCGTCGGTGCGCATCGTCCTGAACTGGATGCTCACATCCATTGAAGTACGCAATAGCGGTGCGGCTTGGCGCCGACAAAGACCTGCACGACGCGATCCAGGACCGTATCGTTTCCGGCGCACATGTCCAGTGGCGTCGTCGCGAGCCACACGGCTTCGATGTGGAGCAACGCAGCAGCTCGGCAAGCAGTTGCACACAGGCTCACCCAGTGAGCCACCTACGATCTAGCCTTGGCTCATGGAAGCCTAGATGGTGGGGGTCGTATGTTCGCAAAGCGCATTAGCAGGCAACTCCGAGTTGCGCTGCGAGAGAGCCAGATGCCGCTTTGGCAAATTGCGAAGCGCTCCGGCATCGACATCGCCGAGGTTGCTGCGGCCGTTGGCGGCTGCGTCGTCATTCCCGCTCAGGCGCTCGACGACGTCGCCCAGGCCATGGGCCTCGAACTGGGGCTTGTCCCAGCTACACCATTTCCCCGTCAGGTTGGACCTGTTCGGTCCCTGGTCGACGACGCCATTGAGCGGCTGGCGCCTGGCCAAGCGGTGTCACCGCCCGACACCGCCGACATCACAGTATTGGCACTCGGCTTCGAGGGCACCCTGATCCTCGACACGGCGTCGCCGGTCGCCAGGCCAGGCCTCATGGAGTTCCTTCAGTGCGCCCGGGGGCTGTTCTCTCGAATTGCGGTGTTCACGGCGTTGCCTGAGGCCGAGTTCCGCCGAGTCGCGCGGCTTCTTGAGGCAGAAGGCGAGGCACCAGACTGGTTTGGTAATGCTGAGTACGTCCACTGGCGAGGGCCTGACAAAGACCTTCGCTGCATTTTGGAGGCCAGTCCTCAGCAGACGCTGCTCGTGGAGAGCGACATTGAGCAGGTGCACCCCAGCCAGCTCGACAGATGGGTTCAGGTCGAAACCTTCGAGCCCTCCACCGAGCCATCCGAAGTCGAACTGCCTCGCGTGCTGCAGCTGTTGGTCGACCGAGTAGTAGCCCAGGAGCAGGTCCGGCCGTAATTCCGCCTCGCCCCCCTGACACCCCGCCGCGCACGCGGCCTGGACAGCGCCCTGGCGCCAGCCCCCAAAACGCGGGTAAAGCAGCACTTTTCGGAAATCAAGGCAGCCCCGAAACTTGCCGTGCCGCCTTGGGGCGGTCGCCAGTAGCGTGGCCTTACTGAACGTTCGTTGGTATACATCGCGACCCGAGAACGGTCCTCGGCTCCGGTTCGTTCACAATTGCTCACAACGATAAAGGGGAGAGTTCGCGATGCCAGGTGAGATTGCAGACGACGGAATTGAGGCCCTGAACTCTATGGTTCAGGGCGCCGAGAAACTGAGCCTGCTGCTGAAGCTCATCGAACGAGCCACCAGCATCGCAGTAGTCCGCAATTTCTTGAAGGCGCGAAATCTTCCGCACTCGGCCGGCTCGTGGGATGACCTTCGTACGAAGCGAATCCTCCCAGCCATCGACGATGGTCAACTCACCCTTGCCGCCCTCTACGCATTGCTGCGGAGCACGGAAGGCTTCGGACGTCAGCACATCTTCCTCTTCCGCTGCCCGCCGGAACGGGCTGCCGCCATGATTACTGAGCAGCGAGTTCGGAACTTGCTGCTAGAAAAGGGGATTGGTGAGACGGAAGATGATCCTCTTCTGGTTGACCTGCCAGCTGAGCCCACATTCGTCGACGTTCGCTTCGGCAAGGCCGGAGGCGTGGTTAAGTCGTTGACGCTGAAGGAAATCGAAAAGCGCACCTCCAAAAAGCTGGCATCAGAGGCCACAGACGATGAAGCGATGACGTACACGAGGGTGTACAAGTTCGAGCATCAGCGCGCCATAAACACTGCGCGCCTGTGGGACGACGGCCTTCTGGAAGTGCGCATTGCATCGCGTGACAATGCGACGCGCTACCGCGACGACTTGGCACACTTTTTCAATCGCCTGAAGCCGATCATTGCTCGCAACGAGTTCGCTGAGGTGTCGCTTCGTCAGCTCAAGAAGAATTTGTGGGACAACCGCGCCGAGTTGCAGCACCTGGTGAAGTTCTCTACCTACACACTTCAAGACGACGAGGGCATGAGCCTTCGGGCCAACGCAGTTCTGAGCACTGATGATTTGGCCGGCAGCGAACGAGTTGCCAAGAGCCTGGCCGAGTTCAATGCTGAAACCGTCCGGTGTTCTGACTCGAACATCTATTTCAAGATCGTTGAAAACGGCGAGACTGCCAAGGAAATTCATGTGCTATTGAACGGCGAGGACAACGAATTCGCGGTGACTGCTGCGATTACAGAAGAGGAGTACGAATATGTTCTCCGCCAAGTTCTCCAACATAATTAGCCGCGCGCCCTCCAGCGCCCAGGCGTTGGATTTGGTGGCGAAGTATCTCGACAGAGCCGCTGAGCAGAAGCGGCTTCATCGGCTACGCCTGGACCCTATGCTGATTCAGCAAATCAGCAAGGTAAGCACGAGCAGCGAGTTGGCCGTCCTCATCGCGCTCCTGACCTCTGAGCACATTCTTCGACGTGTTGTTGTAGTCGAGTCTCCCGCCGGCGGCGGAGTTGCCGAGTACGACTCTGTAGACGACGTGCCAGACCGCTTGCATGACCATCTTCGAGATGTGCAGATGGACGTCACACCCGGCGACCTACGAACGGTCTACGTGGCCAACACCTGATGGCCGAACACGATCTGCTTCGCAGGCTCAAGAGCCTGCTCGACGCCACACCGCCGACGGAAGCTTTGGCCGCTTTTCGCGGCTTTAAAGCCGCGCACCCCCAGAACGATCATGCGTTGCTTGACGCCGGCTTCGATCTTTTTGCCCTTGGCCAACTCGCAGTTGCCGCTGAGCGACTCATCGTGGTGGCGCTCATCCACGGAATCCGCACAGCCGCGAACTGGCAAGAGAAGGCTCGGGAAGCGCTAGCCGTTGAAGGCAAGGTGGTAGTAGCACCAGTTGGATATGGCTACCAGGATGTCTTTCGATTCCTCGGACCGTGGCGGAAGGGCGCCATCGACAGGGTCAAACAAGAACTGCGAGACCTACAGCGGATTCATACGGACAGCGATTTAGTTGTGATGGCGCACAGCTTCGGAACCTTCATCATCTCGAAGATTCTGAAGGACGCACCGGACATCAGGATCAAGCGTCTGCTGCTCTGCGGGTCCATCATTCCGATTGCCTTCCGCTGGGATTCGCTGTCGAACGAGTTCACTAACAAAACCTGCATCAACGAAGTTGGCACTCGCGACATCTGGCCGGTGTTCGCTCGCGTCGCTTCTTTCGGATACGGTGAAAGCGGGTCATTTGGCTTCAAGACGGCGCGCGTGTCGGATCGCTTCTTCGACTACGGACACAGTGACTTCTTCACCGACGACCACTTCAAGACGTTCTGGAAGCCCTTCATCCTGACGGGGACGGTCGTAGCATCACCATGGGATAGCAAACGACCGACGCCGTCTTGGCTGGTTTCGGTCCTTGGTGGCGTCCCGATGGTCAAAGGCCTCGTGATGCTGCTTGCCGCAGGACTGATAGGCACGCTTCTGTACTGGGCATCGAGGGCTGCGCTGCCTTTCATCGCTGGCTGATCCTTTGCTACGTGCCTGCCGAAATCATCGGCATCACATCCTGGAAGCGGATGTAGGTCTCGTCGACCTGCCGCATCACTTCCCTGTCCCCGGTGAACCGGGACAGTAGCCTCACTGCCAGGTGGATCAAGGCATTCGAAATCTTGACCACGCTCACCGCGAGTTCCTTGGGGAACCCATCGTTGGCGCGTGCAAGGGGGTGGAGACCACAGTGAACAAACGCATTCAGCGGCTTCCATGCCTCATCGCGAAGTTCACGAAGAGGCGCTACCAACCCCGAGAGACCTGGTTCGGACTTCAACTTGCGCTCCAGGTCGAGGAGCATCGCCAGCGCATTGGGCAGGTTCTTTGCGGCCTCAGCACTCTCCCTGGTCAGCGGCGCCGATGCTTTCGCAACCTCAGCGTCGGTGGCGGCATACAACAGCCATGCTGCCCTGAGCAGGGATTCGTACTCCAGGCGTAGAAGGGCCACCGCTGAGTTGGCCATGCCCATGTCGAAGAGCGCGTTCAGCGCGGTCCCATGTTCGAGCGCTACTTCGGCTGCGGAGATGGCGGCTTCCTGGCGGTCGTCCACACCGCCGAATCGCTCGGCTGCGCCAATAGGCTCCATCACCGCACCGAGGAACGCGGCGGACCGCTCAAGGAGTGTGGCCAGTTTGTCCATGTGCCTCCCAGCTCATGCAACTTCATCGCATAGTCAGGATAGCGGCCTATCCATCGCTGTGCGACCCACTCGGGCGGCCAGGGCGGTTGACGGGCAACCGCGGATGCGCCTGCGGAGACCCATCCCAATACCTAGGCCTTGCAGCTCTCCATCGACGTTTGAGGGCCCAGCACCTCAGCGCTGGGTTTCACAAGTCAGGCTGCTGCGCGCTTGCGCTTGGCCCACTTCGTGAGCGCCGCATCTACGGACTTCGCGCGTCGAGGAAGCAACGACGCACGCACCAGCTCCGGCGTCACGGTGCCTTCTTGGAGAAGTTGGTTGAGCTCGTCTTCCCACCGGATTGCACGGTGCTTGCGCACATGCTTCATGACGCCATCGAAGTCGCCTCCCTTCGGCGGGACCTTCACACCCGGTACGAACATGTCGCAGACGTGAGCCGTAGCTTCTGTCAAGGAAATCGGCGACGCCGTGACACAGGCGACCAGCCGCTCATAGACCTCATCCAGCTCGCTGAAGCCACGGAAACGGACCGTTTCCAACAGGGCCTCTTCCGCCTCGAGCGAGTGGCCGCCGACGAAGAAGAGCACGTCATCGGCGTACTTCAGCACGTCGCGGAAGTCGGTGTATGCGGAGTCGATCAGCATGCGGCGATACCCGTGGGCGTAAGCGCTATCGACGCTCGAAAGCACCGGCAGACCCTTCACCACGTCAGGCACCATCATGTCCTTCGCGGGCGTGCCGCGGCTACGCGCCTTGATGCGTGCAACCGGGCCAACAGCTTCGGTCAGCGGCAAGGCCGCTGCGACTTGGTCGATGCCCCAGTGCTCTTCCCAGACGCAGGAACTAAGGACGAGGAAGCCCGTGCTGCGTTGCTTGAGGCGCAAGGCAAGCAACTCGAGAACGCGGGGCGGAAGAGCATCGGTCGGCGCGCCGGCAGTGCTGACAACCTGAGCGGCGACGGCCTGAACGAAAGGCGTGCGGCGGGCGAGTTCGCCGTCTTCCGTCACGATGCCTGCCAGCGCTGGATCGCAGTCACCGCTTTCGGGATCGACCGACTGAACTGCAAGCGCGATGTCCTTGAACATCAGCTCGGGTTGCGGCGTTTCAATGAGTACAGCGACGCGGTGCCCGTCAAGCTCGGCACGCAGGCAGGCCCAGTGGAGCTTGTCGGCGCTGTCTTCCCAAGATTCCTGGTCCAGACGCAGCGGTCCCACTACTAGCAGCGTGCCGCTCGGCACTCTGGCGAGCCCCTTCGACGACAGGCCGTACTCGCCCAAGTCGATAGCGCCATCCCAGTCACTCGCCGCGGACTCGGCATAGACCAACTCGCCGTCGGTAGCGTCCTCGTACTTGCGCAGCAGCGCATTGATGGCCTCCTGCGAAGTCGTGAAGTAGACGCCTGCTGCGGGGCCTGTCGGCCAAATCTGCGGCGCTGACGCCCGAGCTTGACGCACGCTGCCAGGCGGACTGAGCGCTGCGACAAGTTCTTGTGCGGTGAACTCCAGGTTGTGCTTGCTACGCAGGCGATGCGCCAGTCGCGACGTCGATCCTCCGTTGAGTTCGCAGGTAGCGACACGGTCGGGGAAAGCGTTCACCTCCGGCCAGTTGCGCAAGCCGGGCAATGCCGCAATCAGGTCGAGGGATTGAGAGTGCCCGATGGGCACGTTGTGTTGTTCCAGCAGGCCGCGAACGAGCCCTGCCAGCAGCTTGAGCTGCGGGACATCCATGCTTCACTCCTCGGGCGTCAGAGCCGGTACACGCTTTGCGGGCCGCCCGTGGGTAAACACGATGGGGTGGCACTCAGTACAGCAGTCCGTCTTCGTCCTACCCCGAGGGGCGCGTGCGGCAGGTGACGGCGACCAGCCGCAAAGATAGCAGAGACCGCCGACGGCGAGAAGCATCGGCGGCGAACACGCTGACGACCGAGAGTGGCAACTACTTCAAGGCACGACTACCGCATCAAGTGGGGCGCCAGCCCTGTCCGCCTCAAGCGCAAGGCTTGCTAGCAACCGCGCCATCTGCCTAAGCATCTCCCCGTTTTGCGTGTAGCGCAACGCGTCGCCGATCACCGAATACGAGCCTCTTCCGTCGTGCTGTCCAAACTCATCGTTCCAAGCAGGCAGGCCCATACCTGCAACCTGGTCGTGGGAGAAGGTGAACCCTTTGAAGACCTCATACCCCCGATCACACAGGCGGTACAGGCCATCGGGCCACCGCGAAGCGCTCCTCTCTATGACGTAAGGGGTACGGTCGCCGATGAGCTCCATCATCTCGGCACGGTCAGACTCATCGACCTTGTTCGCGATGAACTCCATCTGGCGCGCCCAACGCATCAGCTCAGCGATGCTGTCGTGATGCCTTAACTCGTTAGGCCGCAACAGCCTCGTCGGCAGCGTGGGCAGTGGCTCGTCAAGTCGCTGCCAGGCATACCTTGGAGTTGCGGCATCAAACTTCCCGCCATCATTGACGTGCGCACTCAGGGCGTTCCAGTCGCGAAAGCCCCGTCGATGGGCAACTCGCTCAAGCGCCGCCGCGTGAGACAACTCCTGTCCATCGGCACGCGCTTTCGCACATAGCTGCCGAGCTTCGCCCTTCAAGGCATACGTTGAGTCCGAAGTTGGGGCCGGACGTGATTCAGAGGAAGCAGAATCCATGGCTACTCCATCACCGGGCACTTAGAAGGCGTGGTCCGCGTTACGCCGGCACCGGGTGGGTTAGGCCACGAAGTGTCGGGAGTTTGTTCAGGCAGATTCACCAAACCTCAAGTCGAGGTGCGAACGGCAGGGCTGCCACCCTTCCGGCTAGTCTATCGCCCAGTGAACTGGGCCTGCAACCTGCCTGAAGCGAACCTACCCGCCGTTCTTCAGCCGCCGCAGGAAGGTCCTGGCGGTGATGAGCACCAAGTGCAGGCGGAAAGTGCTGCGGTCCTCATCGGACAGCCCAGGATGTGAGCCCTCGGTGTGCAGCATCTTGAAGAGTCCGTTGATGTAGTTCTTGCCGTCGTTCGTCCATTCGTTGCGAGGCTTGGACAGGAACTCTCGGTCTGCCAACCAGGCGCGACGGTTTTCCGAGCTGCCCTTGGCTGCCGCTTCAACTGGGTCGATGTAGTACGCAATCTGGTCAAAGAGGCTTTCAAGAAACGTGCGGGTCTGGCTGTTGGCAGCAGCCCAGTCGCCTCGGGTGTGGGCCTCGATGGCTTGATCGAGATGCCCGAGCGACGTACTGAAGCCAAAGTGCTTCAGAAGCTGGTGCACTTCGTCATCTGCCGCCGGCAGGTCCACTTCCTCGGGCAGCGCCGCCCGTAGGAAGGGTGAATTTGACGAACCGTCCTTCCAGTCGACGACGAATCCGTCCAACCCCAGGGCGCGCAGAAGGCGTGTCTGCTCTGGCGATGGGCTGTCGACGTTCACCATCAGCGCCACGGCCTCGCGCACCGCTGCCTCTGCCAGGGTGACGGTGCCATCCAGCGTCCGCACCTGATCCGCGCCGTTCGTCAGGATTCGCCGTCCTAGTTGCGCAGCCTTCTTCGGCACGCTTATGGATGTGTCCGAGGAGATGTGCTGCTCTTGTTCAAGGCGAAGCACGAGTTGGTCGAACTTTGCCTGTGAGAGACGGGCCTCAAGCATCGCTACGGCAGCAAGAACGGTAGGCCTGGTGAAGTGGTTCTGTCGCATAGTTCTAGCATCTTGCCTGTGCTTGGCAGTCCACTTCGACATCAATGCAAGCTGGCGGCTGCACTCGTCAGCTCGGCGCTGATGTGGGTGTGGCCGGCCCGCCAGGGCCCTTGGTCGGAAGCTTCACACTTCGCCGGTAGTGCCTTGCTGGGCAAGCACGGGCAGCCGGCCTAGCATCGCGGCATGAACGCACGAGACTGGGACATTCGCCTTGATGGGCGCGCCTGGGCGCGAGACGAAGCACTCTCCCGGCACGGCATGATTTCCGAGGCTTGCCGGGTCGAAATGAACCAGGGGAAGCTCCTCTGGAGCGATGAAGAACGCCTGATTTTGCTGGGCCTTTTGCTTGAGAACATCGGCGCTGCGCAGGCGGTGAAGCTTGGCGACCCCCAGGTCTGGCGCGATGCCGTCGAAGCACTCGGCAAAGGTCCGGCCTGACCTCGACAATGTGGCCATCGAGACCGCTGCTCAGCGAGTAGTCAACATGTCCAGTTGAGTACCTCTCAGAAGGGGACGTCATGCTCAACCGGTGCGGCTGGCGGCGGCGGTGGGCTGAGCTCGTCGCGGATGTACTTGAGCTTCTCCAGCAGCTCGTCAAAGGTCAGCACCTCAACATCTTTGTAGGCGTTTCGGAACGCCTCGAAGCTGGCAAGCCGATGCTCGTCGTCGGGCAGCCTGCCCGCGATGACGACACATCTGATGGCCTCGGGGCCCGATTCCCTGAGCCTTTTGTCCTTCAAGAAATGCAGCGCCCACTCCACGCGCAGAGCGTTCTGCTGGATGAGCGTCTGCGTGACGGCGCCACCCAGCTCCCTTGATGGGGCAAACACCTGCTTGTTGCGATAAGCCGTGCCGCTAAGCAGCTCGGTGCCTGGCTTTTTGATTTCGACAATCGCCAAGCCGCGGCCAGATAGTTTCAGCATGAAGTCGCCGATCTGGGCACCCGAACCGTCGACCGCCGGGCTCTGTGCGTGGAACTGCGTGTGAAGCAACTGCACAGGCCGCGAGAAGGCCAAGCTGAGCACGAACTTGTAGGTCTCGAAGAACTCCTGCCATTTCCCTTCCGGCAGGTCCTGACCGAGAAGCTCCTCGAACTTCGCGATCATCTCCGTCAGCGTGACGCGCTCAATTTCTTCCTGCAGCTCCATCAGGACGGCCGGCGTCTCAGCGGCCAAGACAGGCAGGCTTGCCCGCACACCCGTTACTGCAGCCTCTGCGGCCGCTCTTCGCATCTTGTTCAGCGCGCCCGGACGCGAGGGAGACACAGGCACCAGTCGCTGAGGCTTAACTGGGTCCGACCTTTTCAGTCGCACAGGGTCCAGCTTGGTCAGCAACTCGTTGAAAACCGTTGTGTACTTCGCATGGCGAACGCCTTCGCGCTTGCGTCGGTCGATGCGGTTCATCGCCCTGCGCAACGAGTCCATGTCTGCAATCGACACGATCACCTCACCGCCCTCCATGCGGGACTCGCCCTTCTCGACGATTCTCAGGACGCAGTCCTTCCCGACCAAGCGGATCGCCTGAATGACCTCGGTGAGCTCCTTCCTGAGGCCGAAGCCTTCCATGCTGCTCTTGAAAATCCCCCAGGGCAGCCTCGACCGAATCTGATGCAACGCGCCATAGACATCCGAGGGAACGTCTTCACCCGAGTCATCTTCATAGACCACGGAAGTGAACATGCCGTGCTGAGGGTCAAGGTAGCGCTTCGTTTCCGGGTTCGTATGACGTGGGAACAACCGGACGCAGTTCGGTGTGAGCGAGGCGACCATAGGCCAAGCCGTAGGTGGCCTTGAATCCCACTTCGTCCGGTCTTCCTTTGATTGGTCGAACGTCTCCATGCATAGACAAGCACCTGGACCATCAAGCGTCCCCAACAGCTCATACCTGAAGTTGGGGTCCATAGCCTCTAAGAGAGAGATGCCCTTACCAGGGGCTCGTCGCGCTGGACGGTTGGGGATGCTCATGCTCGGAGATGGATTCATGTTCATGCGGTTGAAATTCTGAGCCTCACTTCCGCTGTGCGGTTGGTTGCTCTTGTGCCGGAGGCGAAGCCTACTCATGACTTGCCGATCTGAGTAGGTGCCGCCGAAAGTTCGCCAGCTATGCTGGCGCGACTGCAGGCCCAGCTGCGAAGACGAGGCCGCTACGAGCCAGGGAGGCGAGATGTCAATCAACTTGAACGGCCGCATCATTGCGGACACGCGCGTCACCGGCGTCACGGGTGCCAAGCTTGCCGGCGGCTACCTGCTGAAGTTGAGCTTCGAGTTCATATCCCCCGTATGGAGTCTGCTGGACCCGCCGACGGTTGTCTTCGCGCCCGCTCAGGTCGTCATGAACGGTCTCCATGGCCTACACCTCGGCCTGGCGTTCCCGGAGCTAGTTCAGCCCTTCAGCGTATCGAGCCACGGCTCAACCACCGGGGCGGGCTTCGACCTTTTCATGTCCCCGGCGGCGATGGAGGCAGTCGAGAAGCTGCGCGATGGTCAGGATGTGTCCCTGGCCATCAGCCTTCGTGGCGAGATTCGTCGAGGTGGTGAAGTGCACCGGCTCTACGACGACTTCCAGGTGAAGCTGAATGTTGTGCAGTGGCTCACCGCGCTGGAGCAGTGCGGCTACGGGCGGTCGATCCTCTTCGAGGTGCCGATCCCGTCCGTACCAGCGGCTGCGGCCGCAGCCGTTGAGCTGCTCGAGGCAGCACGCCATCACTTCCACAGCGGGCACTACCCCGACGCCGTCTCAAAGTGCAGGATGGTGCTTGAGCGGTTGACCGCAGAACTTGGCCAGGATGCGCTGCTCAAAGCAGCGAACGACACCAAGAAGATCGACCGCTCGCGGGAGCATCGAGAGTTCGCAATGAGGCAGGCCGCCATGGACTTCGCCAGCCTGGCGCACCATCCCACGGGCACGCCTCAGGATGAACTGTTCGACCGCAACGCCGCGCAGATGATGCTCGGGACAACCGCTGCTCTCGTCAGCTCGGCGCTGAAGCGGGTGTAGCCAGCCCGCCAGGGCCCTTGGTCGAAGCTTCACACTTCGGCAGTAGTGCCATCCGCCCACTCTGCCGCTGCGCTCAGTACGATGCCGGCATCGCAACTGGAGCCACCCGATGGACAGGCCAAAAACGCGCCGCGTGGTCGGGACAGTTTCAGTCTTGATCCAGATGTTCGAGGTAGTTCATCTGGAGACCGAGGAGGGCCGGACGCTCAGCATCGGTGTGGACACCCCTGGGGTGGATTGGCGAACTCTCAGGGAGGGTCAACGGGTTCAGTGCGACGTTTCCGGCGAGCACTGGTCGCGCGTCGAGTTCGCTCAGCTCTTGGACGATGGCGGCGCGGCGAGCGCGGCTCAGCCAGATACGCATTACGACCGAGCAACTCTTCGACGAGTAGTCGCGACTGTCTCCGTCTTGGTTCCTGAGTTCGAGCTCGTCAAGCTCGAGATAGGCGACGGCGACAGCCTGACCATCGGCAGAAGGACACTGGGCGTGGATTGGCGAGAGCTTAGGGTTGGCCAGCGGCTGCTGTGCACCGTGACAGGCGTCCACGCAGTCCGCGTTGAGGAAGCTCAGTTGCTTGAGTGACCCGACTAGAGCAGAACCCAACTGTCGGACTCGGCGGGAATAAGCTGTTCGTGGCTGCACTTGCTCTCATCGTGAACTTCGTCGCGATAACTCTGAGTGCCACCGCAAACTCGGTTTTCGCCATCACGGACCTTGCAAGAATGAGCCATCACTAGCTAATGAGCGGATCAGGGACCGCTACAGAGATGACCAACGCAGAATTCCAAGCACGAGCCGATGTTTTTCAAGCTGAGTTCATGAAGCTCTTTAACGCACACACGGCTCTTGTTAAAGGCAACACCGAAGAGTCGAAGAAGTATCGGGAGTACATCGCCCGCCTCGGTGCTATCCAGACTAACGAGTCCATCGACCGTGATGAGAAAGAAGCTCAGCTTCTCGAAGAGCAGGAGTTTGGCGACATGAGCTATATCGCTGAGGACCTCGCTGGGGACGATCAGGACCTCTTCGAGAACCTCTTTGAAGCCATCTCCAAGCAAGAGCGCATCCTCGCTCTCGTCGACATCGTGAACAACCCGCCGAAGAAGCCCCGCTCTCGCAAGGCACGCGCAGCCGCCGCTGCCTGAGCTCCAGATGACCCGGCCGGCAGCCAATGCTATGCCGGCCTGGTGGAGCGGCGGTTGAGCTGAAGGGCGACCTGGAGCTCGGACAGCAGATCGTCACGCCGCCATCAGCTGGCTTGCCACTGGCGTCGGCTTGAGATTTGTTGCCGCCGGTCAAGTTTGCAAGTGAAGACCACCCGTTCCCAATATTGCCTACCCCGCAGCTAGTCGCAGCGAGCCCGAGCCAACAGCAAGACTTAGTTGATGCTCTCCCCGTAGGAACGACTCCAAGTCCTTGTGTCCCTTCAGGATGCTAGCCTCGTCGACTCCCACGTCGCGAGCTAGCGCAACGCTGGTCTCCACAAGCTTCAGGTTCAACGCAGGGTCGAACGCGTCCTTGATTAGCTGGTCCATGCGGCCAAAGCGTTCGTGCACCAACTTCCGAGCCACCTCGTACTTGGCGATGACGCTAGCGAGGGCGACCTCGATTTGCTTGACCTTGGGAGTGATGCCCGCCACAAGCTTCTTGGCCAGGCTCAGCAAGTATTTCCCTGCCAGAGACCCGATGAGCGCGCCGACCACAGGGATTGGAATCAAGGCCTGACCTGCGACGGAGGCCAACGAGACGACAGCCGTCTCGCTACAAACATAGAACCCTTCCTTGACGAACTGGTCCAGATTGATGCGGCCGGCATGGAAGTCAAGCGCCAGCGACCCCAGACCCTTAGCAGCAGTGGCCAATGCGCCGGCGAGCGGAGCGGCCATACCCGCACAGTTGGTTAATGCGTAGATGCCGCCGGCAGTAACCGCGGCGACGCCTGCACTGGTCCCGACTTCCACCCCTAGAGCCTTCCAATCCGCGGCCGTCAGTTCACCCTTGAAGATGTTCCGCCCCTGTTTATGGAACTTCCAGGCCATTGCGGCAAAAGAGATGCCTCCAGCAATTGCCGCGGCCTGTGCCGACACCTTGACGCCTTCGGCGAACGAAGCCTCATGTTCAACGCGGATTTCCTCCTTGCGATCCTCGTTGCGACCTTTCAGGTCATCCTCGTGCTTCTCGACCGTGTCATGGGCAACGCCCTGCTGAACTTCGTCGTAGCTTGAAATACTGGGCTTGATGGTCTCGGTGAAAGGTTTACCAGTCTCTTCCTCGTACTTGCGCAGCCACTCGCGAATGTTGGCCACCTTCTTGTCGCCCAAATCGACGGGCTCACCCTTCGAGATGGCCGTCAGCTGGTCAAACTGGTCCTTGGGTAGTGTGTAGTTGCCTCCCTCAGGCAGGAACCCAGGATAGTCACCCGAGTGCCCCCTAATAGCATCCAAGCTGTTACGAAGACCGTTGTGGAACTTCGACTGAAAGTCCACGCCGTCGATTTGATAGTCGACCATGCCCGTCCGACCGCCCGGAACATTCAAGGTGCCCGTCGGCTGGAGTCCCTCGACGATGTCCTTCGCATTTCGGGTGTGGACTTCCATCACCTCCGCTATCTCGCCGTGCTTGGTGCCTGGGCTACCCAGAATCTTCTCAGGAGTCCCTAGGAAGTCTCGGACCTGCTGCATCTCACCAAGAGCCTTCTCGAGGCTGATGTCTTGCTGCATCAGCGCGGCCAGTTCATCAGCCGCCCGGGTCATGTTGGTCTGGTCAACGAATGCGCCCAGCACCTGATCCGCAACGGCGGTCCGTTCGATAGGTTGGGCCATTACGCAGCCCTCCGCCGAGCAGCTTCGTCTTTCGCTTCCCTCAAGGCGTCATCGGCCGTCTTGGTTAGCAGTTGGGAAATGGCCATCACTTTGTTGACGAGGGAGACCATTCGGTCCTTCACTTCCGACGAGAGGGAGCGGAAGTCCGTACCCAGCGGCTCCTGGCTGTTAAACCACTCCAGGTCCACTGAAATGCCTTCCAGGATTGCCTCCGTGCTGTCCACAAGATGAAGCAAGTAGACGTTCTGTGTGCGCAACTCTTGCGATGCAATTTCTACCTTGAATCGTGCAGAGGCAGCGGCCTCGGCCACAGCGGCATTCTTTTTGGCGGTGTCGTATAGGTCCCAGGCTGACCATGCAAGCAGGCCAACTGTCAGGATTTGACCCAGAATGGGAATCGCGGACGCCGGCGCAATGATGGCCCGACCAGCCAGGCCCGTACCGAGCACGCTGGCCAGGCCTGCGACCGCACCCGTGCCGATACCAAAAGTCGTCGTCGATGCGCTCAGGGTCCCCAGCAGTAAGCGCACGGTGGGGCCGCTCAAAGAGGTGAGCATGGCCTTAGATAAGAAGGTGGCGTTGAGCAGCGACGCCGAGATGCCCAGAGCAGCTGCCATCGAACCGTCATCCGCGGTTGCAGCGGCTGCCAGGGCGTCGTCCAGTGGCTGCGTGGCTCGTAGAACTTCTTCTTCTGACCAGAAGTGGTTGATCGCCCTTGGAAAGGCGGCAGGGCGATGGCTGAAGCGACTCACCAGTTCATCAACGCGCTGGATGACCTTCACGGCATCCTCGGACCTCAACACATAGAGTGCGTCCGAGAAATCGCGCAACTCCAGAATCCGATTCTTGAGGTCCGCCATCGCCTCAACGAGGCGACGTTGTTGAAGTTCGGCCTCCTTCTTGTTCAGCAAGTCCATGTCCATCCCTGATCTTTTGCTTTGATGGCAAGTTGTATCAGCAGAACTTTGGCTGTGCTTGCATGACTAAAGATGGAGCGGTGCAACATTTAACGAGAGGGCCGATGTCCGCGTCGCCATAACTTGCCTTGACGCTTACCGTTCGTGCCGCTATTCGCCGCGAGGCTGCAGCGTCACGCAGACGTTGACCTGGTGGAGGATGAAATCGCCGAAGTCGCCGACGACGTGGCCGACCTCCTTCACGATGTGGCGCTGGGCTTTTGTCGGGGGAGCTTCCCAAGCGATTTCCTGCAGACCCAGGCTGAATTCATCGCCTCGCGTCAAGGCGAGGAACGGGCCGACGGAGGAAATCGTCTTGACGGGGTAGTTGCCGAACGATTCCTCGTAGACCTGCATGTGGTACTCGATGGGGAGCGGTTTGGAGCTGTTCATGTTCAAGGCTTGCACCTGTGGAAATAAGTAGTCCAACCAGATTACGCGGCCGCCGATGTTCCGAAGGGGGCACTTTTCCAAAACCGCAGCTCAAGGGGACAGCAGCTTCCACAAGCCAAGCAAGGTGCCAAGCAGGGCGCCGGTTGCCGTAGCCCCACCAATCCACGGCATGAGCTTGCGCTCGGTGTGCAGCTTCGCGGTCTCTGCCTCAATCTTCAAAGTCTCGACGTTGGTCTTGCGAAGGTCTGCCAGTCGCTTCGCTTGGTCCAGGTCCACGACCTGGTCAGCGCGGACAACAGGCCCACGCCGCGGCGGCGGCCTACTTTTGCGACGAGATGCTCTTTTGCTCATGGTCGTGTCGGTTCTATAGCTCACCGTTCTGAATGCTAGGAAGACAGTTTTCCGAAGCCTCGAAGGAACGTTTTTCCCTGTGCCGTTGGCCTGCCCGAACTGTCGGTGCCCGCCCTTCTCGAGCACAGTTAAACCGGTTTACTTCATGCACCCAGGGTTATCCCTAGACTTAGGCAGGGCGCCGCTGGAAGCTCAACGGCGTCGGTTGAAGAGGCTGCCAGCCTTGGTACGAACCGGCGCCGGGCGGCAAGCCATTCGGCCGACGCCTCGCTGGCAAGGTCCGTACGTGTCGCTAAGCGATCCCGCCAGCGCCTGAAAAAGTGTCAAGGAGGTTGGGCGCATGTCAACCCGTTCAGAACGACATCCCGCTCAACGGTACAGCGCGCAGCAGCGAGGCCTCCCGGTCCCGCGTCGACTACTGCCTAGTTCGTCGACCCCTTAACCCAGCGCTTGTACTGCTCCGTCGCCTTGAACTCGGCAACCCAGGCCTGCATCCTGGGCAGGCGCGGATAGCTGTGACGCCAAAGGTCCTCCAGGCCAGCCTTCCTCAACACGATGGTCAGGTTGAGCTTGCCACCCCGGCGCCCCAGCGCACTGGCAGCCTTCGTCACACGCTTCACAGCGTCCATGTCCTCTTGCGTGCTGTCCCGACGCGGTCCGCGCTTCTTGAACACCTTGGGCTCCGGAGGCGTAGGCACCGGGTCAGACTCGAGGAACACCCCCAGGAGCACATGCTTCAACGGCTCGATCCCGTGACAGCACGAGCGCAGCAACCTGGCCGGCCACTGAGGTCCTACCTCGCGGTCAACGGCACATCGGTGTTCCTTTAGGAAGGGAGCACCGTAGAACTGCTCAAGGTCCTGCGACAGCCGAACCCCGAACTTTGTTCCCTGCCTAATCTGATACCCGGCAGCGGATGCGCGGTCCCTGAACCAATCTGACCACGGCATCCCCCCATTCATCTGGTTGTTCAGACAGGAGCATGACCAGCGTGCGATGGCTAGCTGGACCGACGCAGGCAACGCGCTGTTCGTGAACGCGCCCATGCACAGCTCAGGGGGTGCCACCGGCAGTCGGGCCCGCATCGGAATGTCAGTATTGATGAGTCGGCACTCGTGGCTACAGCAGACGCTCACTGTCGGGAGCTGGTGCGCTCGACGCCAGTACGACTGACCGAAAAGCGCGATGTCCGAATGAACGCAACTCGGGCAGTACCTCAGAGCCGGGGCGGTGCTGGTCACCTTCCTTGCTATATCGGAAATCCATGCTGAGTTCGGCGTGCCGGATAGGACCGAGCTCAAGACGCGCTCCCGCTGCTCGTCTCGCAAGAACACCAACGAGTAGTTGGCCATCGTGTGCCGACCGACGAGCTCCTGCGCTGACATTCCAAACGACTTGGCGATCCCTGGATACCTGGCCACAAGGAAGGAGTGGGAGGCCAAGGGTCGCCCCGTCAAAGCTTCCATCAACCTCGGTATGTTCAAGCCAAAGTCACGCATGGCGCGTGACAGAGCGCTACCGATGAGCTCGTCGTCGTGCGGACGCAGGAGCTGCATGACGGCCGGCCATGCGCATGAAGACCGAACAAACCCGGCGAACTACCGACGCTAGCCCTTGTCGGCCATCAGCTGTCCAGCCCCTGAGCGCGCCATCACCGCGCCCTTCTGCGTCGACCGTTGAGCTTGCTCCATTCGAACGCTCCTGCCGTTTCAGAGCGGCGCATCCTATGTTCGCGCGCTCAGCCGACCAAGCGGAAGCCCTACTGGCCTAGTGTGAAGCTCGAGGCAAAGCGAAGCTTCCCAGCTTCGCTTCACACAAACGCTTCACTTCACGCCGTGGGTGCTTGTGCCGGCTCAACCGCCGCTGCTGCGAGTGCCTTCGCAGGCTTCTTCGCGGCGCTCTTCTTAGCCGCCACCTTCACAGAACGCTTTGCCGCAGCAGGCGCTGCTGCTGCCTTGGTCGGTGCAGCCTTCTTCGCGGCCGCTTGCTTCTTCGGCGCCGCCTTCTTGGCAGCCTTCACCTTCTTCGCCGGCGCGGCCTTGGCTGCAGGCTTGGCCTTGACGGCAGCCTTCTTGCCAGCAACGAGGAAGTCGTCCAGCGACTTGCCGGATTCCAGGGCATCCTTAATCCACTGGGGACGCTTACCCATGCCGCCCCAAGAATTGCCATTGTCATCGGCGAACTTAGCGGGCTTGGCCGCGCCGGCCTTCGCAGCCTTCGGCTTGACTGCCGAAGTTGTCGCGCCAACCGTCGATGAACCGCCAAAGAGCTGCTCAACAGTCAGGCCGTGTTTTGCAATCTCTCCCTTGATACGGGCGACGATTCCGGTCTCGATGGTGGCCGCTTGCTTCTGCAGTCGCGCGATTTGGCTCTTGATTTTGGAGAGGGAGGTGGACATTGATGACTCCGGGGCAATGTTGCGGCGGGAGTCTATGCGCGAATCGGACATTGTTGAACGAGCATCCTGTGCGCCATCCCCGATGGTTCTCCTCGCTGGCTCGCTAGACTCATCGCACCAAAGGAGGGGGCAAACGATGACAGCAGCGCAAAACTCGATTGACCAAGCGCTCAACGACCTCTCGAAGTTCTACTGGTTGGACTCGCTGTCCGCCGAGCTTTCCGGACTGCATCGGGATCATGGCCAGCCTGACGTGCCAGCCTGGCAGAGCCGTTCTCCAACGCAGCTTCCCTTCCTGCAGCCATCCAAACTCGACGGCCTCGGGCTCTATCAGTCCCTCGCACTCGATGCCTACAACAGCGCCGTCAAGTCGGCCTACCGATGCATCGGATGGGAGCACATAGGCCTGTTCATGGCCGTAGGCGGGGAAACGGCGGATCGGCCCAGTGGAAGGGGTACTACACCGCGGCGTTAGAAGCCATCAACCAGTTCTTTTGCTCAGATGCTGCATGGATTGAATTCGACGCATACATCCTGGAGCCGGCCCAGAGATACCTGAGCCAAGACTCGGTTCGCTGACGGCTCGCCAAAAGAATGCCCCTGGCATTGACCAAGGGCTGGAACCTACTGTCGGTGGCAGTCGCCTCGGCGAGGGTCAGCCTTTTCGTCAGCCCGGGTACGGCCCAATTTCTTTGATGTACAGGATGTCCTTCTCAGCCAGGTCAAACGAGCAGGTGTACAACTTCTCGCCTGTATAGGCACCGTAGCTGTTCTTGCCGTTCACCTTGAAGCTGTAGCTGACCTCAGGGAAGATTCGCTCGCTGGCGTAACCCACCGATGGCCCCATCCTCGAACCTTGGGATATGCGCGCAGCCTCTGGGTCCTTCATGGACGAGCGAATCTTGCGCTCGCAGCTTTGAATGTTGAACGCGACAACATCCGGGGTTGGCGGCGGTCGTTTCTTCGCTTCTTCAACCAGACGGCTGACGTTGCTCGGGGCCGCATCAGGCTTAGGCCCGACGTTGAGCGTCTGGGCATCCTTGCCGCATGGCGTCTGACTGAAAGTGTTGCCGCACCGATAGAGCGTCTGGCTTTGCGCTGCCGATACCAGCACCAGCGCGCCAACAAAGAGCACCATCTTCTTCATACACGCCTCCCCGTCCATGGTCATCCGGCCATTCGACCCGCGAAAGATTCTCTCGATGGTGGCCGCCGCCTCCAAGGCCTACCAGCGCGGCTGCCGCCCTTCAGTTGCCGCTCTTGCTGTCGCGACGTTTGCCACGACGAAGTGCGCAGCCCATGACCATCGCAAGTCCCAACGTTGCCTGAACGGCCGTGGAAGCTTCAGGAACTGCGGACACCGGTGTCAGCACGAACGCCGAAATGGTGCCGTTCAGCGAGCCCCAGCCGACGATCCGACCATCCGCTGTCGCGTCTTGCGCGGACAAGAGGACCCACCCTTCACCTTGACCGGCTGCCAGCGCACCGTTCAGGTCGAACGCGCCGTACTCGGACGAGTACGCGAAGGCGTGGACGGGACCATTGCCGTACTGACCGCCAGGCGTGAATCGACCCACCACAAGACCAGATTCGCTCACGCCGTACGCCTGGCTGAAGGTAAGAGCTCCAAACTGCGCGCCGATGTCGATGATGGTGGAGCCGTCGTACAGCATCGCGTGTTCGACGAACCACTGGTTCTCACCGTAGCCTACGGCCCAGCCAGAGTCATTCATCGCCATGAAGGTCGAGGTATTGCCGCCGATCCCGCCCACGCTCTGCAGGCCCGTGGTCGGGCTCCAGAGTGCAGCCGTCCGATAACCCGTCGCGAAGTTCACTGTCGAGCCGGCGAACAAGTTGCTGTTGTTCACGTCAATAACGTTGACGCCCGACGGATTCATCTGCGGCCCAGTCTCCGCGGTCGAGTACCACTGGTCCCCGGCAACCGAGCCATGGTCGTTGATCGAGACGCCTCGAAGGTACGGCAGGAACGGGGAGGTAGTCATAGGCAGGGTCAGCGGTTGCAAGCCGTCAGCCAGTGAGAACTTGAACGGCTGGGACCCACCGCTCCCGGAGAACTGCGAGTACCCCACCACCTCCCCGGCATTGTTGATGCCGTAGGCAAGGCTTGAGGTCGCGAAGGGTGCCGGATCAATCAGCGTCCGGCCTACCCCCGGTGTGTACAGGTAGGCCTTGTTCGCGATGTTCGACCATCCAGCAACCTGTCCTGCTTCGTTGATGCGCCATCCAGAGCCATCCCCAATCGCCGTCAGGTTGTAGGTAGGCGTCCCCGCAGCCTGGACGATGGTCGAAGCAAGTGCCAGTGCGGCGGCCGCGACGATGCGCTTTTTCATAGTTCTCTCCCTTTTAAAGCACTCTATCTCAGAGCATGGTCTGACCCCACGCTGCCAGCCTAGGGCCATTCACCTTCACGTCGGCGCGTAACCGGAATCGCTGCGCTACTCGTTCTTTGACGCGCTGCAGGGCTCTGTGTTCTACGAAGCCGGCGGCGTCCACGCTCAACATCAGGCGCAAGTCAGTGAGGGCAACAGCGTTAGCCTGCGCGGGTGGGGTTTGAGCCTCGCTGGCCAGGTGCAGAAGTTCCAGCTCCGCGGAACTCTGGCTTGGCGTGACGGGCGTGCCCCGGATTCGGCGCCCGACAAGCGGTCTCAGGCGTGGTTCATCGTCGAGACGCAGTTCTAACCGAGTTGTGCGGTGAGGGCCATCGGCTTCGCGCGGCTACTGCTCAGTGGCGCGTCGCCATCAGGTTGACGTCCCACGCTCAAAGGTCATCCAGGCGCTTACGTTCCTCGGCCCACATCTTCACCAGCCTGCCGGCGTCAGTGCGAGCGTCCTCGAGTGCTTCCGGACGTGTGTCCCTGAACCTCAGGCACTCGTGTCGTACTGAGCCGCCGTGGAACGAATCCGTGGCGAATCTCACCGTACCTACGAATCCGAGCTCGTAGAGCTTCGTCGATGCCCATGCCGATGCGGACCCATCGGCAGAGAAGTACAGGTTGTCCATATGAGCCTCCAGACCCTGCGCCTGACGTCAGACTAGGTGCTGATGGTGCCGTCGACAAGTCGGTCCATCACCTTCCGGATGATTCTTCAAGCGCCACGCCGACGAGTTCCAGCGGCGACGCATCAGGACCGCTTCGCCACAACCCACCGCCGCTCCTGGTTGGACGGTGAGATCGCTTGGCGAGCTACGTGCCGAGTCGCGAGCATCTGCACCGAAGGCTTGCGCAGCGCTTCCCAAGACTTCAAACGCTACAGAACTTCAGATGCCCACTCGCGAACGTTGGACGCAACCAGTGCACGCGGACTGACGCCGCATGCGCCGCTCCATCCGTGAGGAGCCAATGCTCCCCTCCAGGTCGTCTCAAAGTTGGCTGCCGAGCCCTGACGGCCCCATCACACCTTCACAGGTGCTTTGGCCTGAGCGATTGCACATTATTGATTAATGATTAGGGGGCGCGACCCGGGTTCCGCGCCCCTCGAAAATCGCCGCTTATTCAAAGTCAGTTTTTTGCCTTTTCGAGCTCGATTTTTCCGTTTTCGTGTTGCCCAACCTATAGCGAATTGTTGCCCAACCTATAGTCTTTTGTTGCCCAACCTATAGTAAATTGTTGCCCAACCTATAGTTCCTGGCACTCGCCCAGCATGCCCCGTCCAACGCATTCGAAGAAAAAGAAAAGTGCCGATCTGGTCGAATCCGCCTCCCAGAGACCAAGCGTTCCGGTCGATGAACAGCAAGAGCTGAAGAAGCAGGCCGCGAGGCTCAGGCGACTTGAGACGCTCTACGAAGAACCGATTGCCGTTCTTCCGGAAGACGCCTCCTCCCACCAGTTTGACGCGGAGCGTGTGCACAGAGCTGTGCGGGTCGGCACAACGATCCATATGCCCTTCTGGAAAGATGGCACTGTCGGCATACCGAACTGCATGCTGCGCTCGCCGCTGTGGTCTGCGAAGACCATTCCGCTCGCCAACGCCCAACTCAACGAGGACGCGCCTCTCCCAGTCCTCTTTGACACGAACTATGACGACATCCGCATCGAAGCTCGGGGCGCTTTGATGGGGGCATACGACAGGCGAGTCTTCGCGGCCTGTCTCAACCTGTTCCGGGATCAGCCCATCTTTCTGGATGGCAAACCGACTGAGTTAGCCGTCACTTTCTACCGGCTTGTTGGTCGCCTTGGAGCTGGGTACAGCCCAGAGACCCAGCAGTCGGTAGCCGCAAGCCTGTCACGCCTGTCCAAGACCAGCGTTACGGTCTGGGCGAAAGGGGTGGAGTACCAGGTGCCCTTCCTGCTGGGTGCAACTTGGCCTTCGGACGCGCCTATCACCGGCAGCGTCACGGTGACCCTGAGCCTGGCGCCTTCCATTGCCAACCTCTTCAGCCGGGCGGCCTGGACGGCCGTTCCTCAAGAGGCCCTGGACGCCGGCAAAGGGCTCAAGTCCTGGCTGTCCTGCTTCTACGCCACTCACTCGAGGCCGTATCCCGTCAGCCTGAAGCGCCTTTACTCGCTGTCCGGCTACACCGGCCTGATCGGGGACTTCCGAGTCAAGCTATGGAAGGCTCTCAGCGCCTTGGGCGAAGGTGCTGACACCAGCGTCATCAACGTCCGCAAATTCGTCGAGAAAGAGGGCACGTTCGAAGTTCACCTGTCGCGCTGGCAGGCGATGTGAAGCATCGCCTCCACACTGGACGCTCACACCGCATCAGTCCTCGCTGGACACCTCGACCGGGGCAGCCGAGCTGCTCGGCTCACACTTCATGGCTTCAAGGCACTGAAGGTAGAAGGAGTACGAGAACTTCCCCCGGCCGATCTTGTTCGACAGGTTCACCGGCGTGTCATGGATGCCAAGCGCATCCAGTCGAGCCTGAAGAGCCTTGAATGAGATGTTCTGCCGGCTCATCTGAGCCCGCAGACGGTTTCGCGCGTCTTCTTCCCACTTGTCCATAGTGTGCAGCAAGCCTGGTGTCGAACGTTAACGATGGATGGTCCTGCCTCGGTGGACCCTAACTTCACACTTTCCGAGTAGTGTTTTCCTCTTTTGCGATGAAATCTCATCGCATACGATGAGTTCGCGTACTGCCTACCGAGCCGTTGGTGAAGAGGTGGAACGGCAGGAGGTAAGCATGGGCCGAGCCAATCGTTGCTCCGAACGCGCCAAGCAGACCGCAGCCTTCCGAGGGAAGGTGCCCGCGCGCTTGACCATCCTCCTACCGCTCAGTCAGAGCCAAAGACAAAAACCGCAACCGGCATTGCACCCGTACATCCCGCTTCCAGATGTCTGGGCGCCCTTTTTGTACTGTCGCTACTTTTTCAAACCGCGCTTGAGCATCGCCCTCAGTCCGACCAAGGCACGTCGGCCTAACGACGAAACTGCCGGGTTCGGACACCTGGCCGAACACTTGAAGTTCACTGTTTCCAGTGAATTCTCATCGCCTACGAGGAATTTGTCGACTGCAGCCTTGGCGCTCTCACCTATACATCGGGCCCTCGGTCTCACGAAGACCGGCACAACCATGTACGAGAGGGAGAAGAGATTGAGCAGCTACAGGAACAAGCGAGTAGGGAAGTCTGATGGGCTGGCGCTGCAAGCAGTCGCTGGCGACCAGCACCAGTTCGACATTGAGACGGCAAATGCGTGGCTGACGCGCAAGGGAGGCCGCCATGATTGAGAAATGGAGCGAGAGCGTTATCAAGCGGCTACACAAAGAAGGCCGCGGGCAGGGTGAAGGCAAGGACTACATCCCGTGGATCACCTACAACGACTTCTCATCGCGAGGCAAGACCAGGTCGGTATGGGGCCTCAAGACGCCGCGGATGCACCACTTCTTTTCGCAGCACGAGTTCGACTTCTTTGTCTGCGCAGAATGGTCTGACGAGGTTGTCGATATTCAGGAACAGTACCCGCTCGACCGTGAAGCGACCCAGGCACTTGCCCAGCAGTTGCGTATCTCGCACCCCTGCTATCCCGGCACAAACGTGCCATGCGTTCTCACGGCCGACTTCTTGCTGACCATACAGCGCGACGACGGTGAGCTTCGCCAAGTCGCCTTCAATATCAAGACTGACGCCGCCGCAGAGGACAAGCGAACTATCGACAAGCTGGAGATTCAGCGCACGTATTTCGAAGGCCTCGACGTCCCACACCACCTGATATTCGACTCAAGCATCCCGAAGGGAGCCTGCGCGAACCTAGCGCTCATTCGCGCCAAGATTCCGCGCGAGAACGAGGAGGCACAGACGTATGCGGAGCTCGCCGGCCTGAAGGACTCGCTCAAGAGCTGGCTCAGCAATGTCAAGGGTGAACGCCTATCGTGGTCGGCAAGCACGCTGTGCGCCGAGTTCGACGCCATCTATGGCATGACACCAGGCACTGCGCTTCGCGTCCTGGCCATGCTGTTCTACGAACGCGCCATCCCGGTCAATTTGAACGTCAAGGAGCTGTTCGAAGGGCAGTGGGAGGACCTCACCAGGCCGCATCAGGGCAACGGTCAGTCGGTCCTGCGCAAGGCCGCGTGATGCACGGGCTCAGTTCCATCTTCGAGTTTGAGGGCAAGCGCTTTCGGGTGCTTCGCCCGGCGAAGACACCCGATGGTCAGCCACTCTTCGGTGAGGTTTGGTGCATCGACATCGACAGTCCGCTGGCGTGGCCAAAAGTGTTCTCGGTTGAGGAAATTGGTGCCTATCCCTCATCTGATTTCGAGTTTGCGATCCGTCACGACCTCAGCCCTATTGAGCAAGAACTGCAAGACAGAGCTTGTTCGTTCATCGACCGGTTGCGCAAGGAACATCCCGACGAGCTGTTCTATCCCGCGTTTCGCAAGGCCGCAATTGCACAGTTCACAAAAACACTGCAGGCTGAGGCCAAGGCGGCCGCCGACCTCGGGCTCCAGAAAGATGTTTGCGTTGAGGCGAGTCTTTACAAATGGCTTCGCCGCTACTGGCAGAGAGGCCAACGTCCCGCAGCTTTGGCACCAGACTACCCGAAGTGCGGAAAGGCTAAAGGCCAGCCAGGGTCAAAGCCCGGCGATTCGCTCACGGCGAGAAGGGGAAGGCCTAGCCCGCGAGGCGTCCCAACCTACCAGCTACAGCCGGCAGATCGTGACAACTTCCGTTGGGCAATCGAGAAGTACCGCGCGAAAGACGAACGGTCGTCGCTTCCGGCAACCTACGCCCAGCTTGTGCGAGCAAGGTACTCCTTCATCGACGGAAACGGGGATCGCTTTGACTTGACGGAAGGTGAGCGTCCTTCGCTAAAGCAGCTTCGCACGTACTACCTGGCGAACTACACCCACGACGCCCGAGTTATTCACCGAGTCGGGACGCGGGAGCGCAACTTGAACCTCCGACCGAAGACCGGCAGTGTGATGACCATTTCGCACGGGCCTGGTCATCAGTTCGAGGTCGACGCGACTGTCATGGAGGTGTATGCCGTTACCCGTACCAAGAAGAAGGTGATTGTCGGCAAGCCCACTCTCTACCTGGTCGCTGACCGGTGGTCTCGATTGATCGTCGGCTACTACCTTGGCTTCGAACAGCCTTCTTGGATTTCAGCAATGCAGGCGATCCTCAGCTTAGCTGAGGACAAGCAACAGCTGTGCTTGCGATACGGCGTGACATACGACGAGAAGGACTGGCCCGCTCACGGCCGATTCCCTGAGGAATTCAAGGCGGACCGCGGCTCTGACTGGATGGCACAGGCTAGCCGGCAGATCGTCGAAAACCTTGGGCCCACTGTCGAGAATCTGCCGGCCGGCCGGGCGGAGATGAAGCCGATTGTCGAGAACGCCATCAACCTCATCCTGCGCGAGTACCGTAAGTTCGAGAAGGCCAGCGATCCTGACGCGAATCAGCGAAAGCGTCAGAAGCGCAACTACAAGCGCTTTGCCTCGGCAAACATCAACCAGCTGCACAAGTTCACTCTTGAAGCAATCATCAAGCTGAACAAAACGCAGTACACCGAATTTCCGATGTCCCCGGACATGCTGGCTGACAAGCTTCGCCCGATGCCACGTCTGCTTTGGCAGTATGGGGTAGCAAAGACAGGCCTGCCTCGGCACTACTCCGAGAAGGTAGTGCGTCTCGCACTTTTGCCGCGGCGAACGAATGTCAGTGTCAACGAGCACGGCATTCATCTGAAGCGCTGCTCTTACTGGTCGCAAGAAGCCGCAGATGCCAGGTGGTTCGACATCGGCTACGGCAACACCTTCAAGGTCACGGTTTCCTTCGACCCACGCTGTGTCGACCGAATCTATGTCTACTGGCCCAACGATCCCAACGGCGAACCCTTTGTCGCCCACCTATCGGAACGGTCCGCTGAGTTTGCGGGTTTGAGCTTCAAGGAAGTTGAAGTCCTGAAGAAGCTAGGGAGCGACATCAAGGGACGCGCCATAGCCGAGAACCTCCAAGAAGAGACAACTCTCTTGGACAAGGTCCAGCCTGTCACAGAGCAGGCGCTGAAGGAGATGAAGGCGGAGACGCGAGGCGCGTCGATGGCGTCCAGAACCAAACACGCTCCTGAGGCCTGGGAGGTGGCGCTTGCTGAAGAACGCCGAGCGAAGCAGCTGGTCATCGAGGACTCCGAAGTCACGGAGACGGCGCCTCCAGCGCTGGCCTCAGCGCCCGCACCTGCTCCGGCTCCGGCTGCGGCTCCGGCGCCACAAGCGGTCGTCCTGCGCGTCGTGTCGTCGACGCCTCCGGCTCAACAGGTCAAGCCCGAGCATCCGGCCGCGGTCGCCGTGCCGATTGCAGCACCGAGCAAGCCAGCAACTCTGTCCATGGCCGAGCGGGTTGCGGCTCTGAAGGCCAAGATTCTTCCGCAGAGCGCGGGCAAGTAGGAGTGCACGACATGGACAACATTCGAGACCACGAGTACGCGGTCAACGCCGTCTACACGCCCGCACGCGTCCCGCGGTTCAAAGGCAATCCGTTGATTGAGGCCCTGCCGCCGTCCATGGATGACGACACGCTGCGGAAGTCGCTGACGCATCCTCTGGAATTTGAGCCCGAGGAACGAGACTGGACCTCCTCCGAGCGCATGCAGCAGGTCGACGGCCTCGGCAACTTCATGATGCCGCTGCCTCAGCAGGTCGAGCTTATGCACGCCCTTGAGCGGATGATTCGCGCCGGGTACACCGGACGCGCTCCGCGAACGCCAACGCATACTGCAATCACCCAGCGCCTATACGAACTGCAGCACACAGGCGCTGCGTTCGCCCAGGCTGACGTTAGTCATGCCGTCCAGATAAGTGCGGCCCTGATCGGGGTCTCTGGCATGGGCAAGACCACCACGTTGAAGCGCTGGTGCGCGCGTATACCCAAGGTCATCTATCACGAGAGCATCAATGCTTACCAGGTCCCCTGGCTGCACATCGAGCTCCCGTCGGACGGAGCATCCATTAAAGGCCTCGCAACATCCATCTTCGAGGCGCTTGAGCGCCGCATCCCCGGCTCCAACTTCGTGTGGCTGTACACGAAGGGCAAGCCCAGCGAGGAAATGATGATCCTCAGCGCTGCGCGGCTGATGCACCAGTACAGCGTCGGGATGCTGATTTGCGACGAAGTCCAAAATCTGACGAATTCGCCGAAGGGCGCGCAGGTACTGATGACGCAGCTCGTCAGCCTATGCAACGTCATGGAAGTGCCTGTTCTGTTCGTCGGAACCAACAAAGCCACGCGCATCCTCGGCGTCGACTTCCGGCAAGCGCGGCGGAGCTCCGGCGAAGGCATCCCTGCCTGGGAGCGGCTTCTGCCTCGCGAACGTGGAGGCGGGGGCGAGTGGGAAGACTTGGTCGGGACGCTTTGGAAATACCAGTGGGTGAAGAACCCTACGCCGTTGACGCCGGCCTTCTCCAACTTCATGTTCTGGGGAAGCCAGGGCGTCGTTGACCTAGCCATCAAGCTGTTCAAGTCGGTTCAGATTCGAGCCATGCTCGACAAGTCGGAAAAGCTCAGCATCGAACTTTTCGACTCGGTCTACAACAGGGAGTTCAAGGTCTTGCACTACATGCTCGACGCGCTCCGCACGAACAACTACAGGCTGCTTCAACAGTTCGATGACATCCGTCCTCTTGACTTCGATAAGCATCTGAAGAAGATGCAGGACAAGCTCGAGACGATGAAGTCGGCGACCTACGCCACGCCTCCTAGCGACGTCTCATTCAAGGTTCGCATCGCCTCCTCATTGTTGGCGCTCGACGTGCCAGCAGAACAAGCCGATGCCGCCGCTGAGTACGCTGCCGAGAACTGCGCGTCGAAGAACTTGCTCGAGGCGCAAGCGATAGCGGCTGACTACCTGAAGGCACCGAAGGCCGTTAGGAAGAAGTCCTCCAAGCCGGCGGAAGGTGAGGACCCCAAGCGCTTCGACGAGCGGCCTCTGGACTATCGCCGTGCCTACGCTCACGCGGCTGCGGACATGACCACCGTCCGCGAGATGCTGGACCGCTTGGCCATGGCACCTGAGGTCGAAGACCTCATGGTGTTGTGAGCCACCTGCCGGATAGCTCGAAATGTCGCTGGCGATAGCAGCCGTTCCTTCTCAACGGGGCATTACCGTTGAAGCTGTTGCAACCAACGGGCAGCGCGCGGAACTGCCACTTTCGAAGCTTTCGCAGGATGGACTGCCTTCCAAGCGTGCGCGTGTTGATGTCTCGGGCGAGATGGGCACCTGGGCGACAGCGGACTTCGCTGAATACTCCGCCGGTCTCGGCGTTGTGCTTCCATCCTGGGCCACGCCGCGACATCAGGTCTTCTGCCATCAGCTCGCCGACGGCATGACCGCGTACGTGCCGGCGCTCGCGCTGATGAGGGCGTTCTTCTGGCCCAACGCCGAGGTCCTACCTGCGGCCTTCACCAGCCACAACGTCGATCAGTTCGCCTACGTGAACTACGGTAGCGAGCCTCCGGTCGTCACGGTGATGCCGGGGCTCAACTATTTCCGCGCCTTCGATGCTCGAGAGGGAAACGACCGCTATCTGAAGTGGCTACAGGGCTCCCGATCCGCTCGGGCCTGTTGCCAGGCCGTTGAACTTCAAGCCATGAGCGGCTGGCTTGGCCTGAAGCTGCCCCAGGGCACCTTCGAGCTGACGCTCGTAGGACACAAGGGCGCATCGGCCTTCTACGCGACGGCCGTCGAGCTCAACTCCGTGAAGGTCCTCGCCGAGGACAACATCAGCGGCCAGGACGAGATGTTCTACCTGCACCGGAGCCCGACAACGTCGGCGATGCGGCGGGCGGAAGGCCTCGACACGGACATCACGGTTGACGAATGGCAGGCGCTGCAGCCGCTGCTACTGACTCGCGAGTTCGAGGCAGGCCCCGATGTCCTGCGTCTGATGCTCAAGCGCCTTGCGAATGGCCATTGGGATCGGGCGGAGCCCGGGGTCGTCTGTAAGTCCGGGCAGGCCCTGCGCACCTGGACAACGAGCACGACTCTTGATGACGTCCTCGACCGCTTGGAGGCCATCCGCCGCGGGAGCTTCCCTACCGACGCACGGCGGCTGAATGAGCTTCGAGCTGGTGCCCAGGTCAAGGCCGATCCGCATGAACCGGGCACCAAGGTCGTCAGGCTGTTCCTCGACGCCGAGTTCGTCGACAAGAAGGACGACGTGCAGTTGCTCAGCATAGGCCTGGCCGGCGATGACGGCGAGTTCTACGCTGAGCAGGACCGGGCTTCTCTCGGCAAGCTAAACGCGGGGAAGTTCATCGACACGGAGGTGTTGCCTCAATTGGGACGCGGCATCGGCCTGGCGGGCAGTCCTTGCGGCATCGCCAAGGCCCTCGTTACCTGGCTGAACAACTTTGATGCAGACCGCATCGACGTCCACTACGACTTCAACCTGGACTACACGTTGCTTGAGCATGTGCTGATGCTGGTTCCGGGGCAGCTGGTGCCACAGCTGGAGCCGGTCCATGTCGCGTACCTGCTCGAGGACGCTGACGGCATCGACGCTGCGCTTCGTTCTTGGGAGAGCTCCAAGGCCTCACGCAACATTCAACGGCATCACGCATTGGCTGACGCCATAGCGCTCAGAGCACGCTTCCTAGCAGTACATGCCAACCCCGCCGCAAGGGGTTGAGCTGATCTTCGAAGCACTCGTCTCACTATTGGAGCGCCAAGCATGCCACCAGAGCCATACGTTCACATCGGATACCTCAAGTCCTTCTCGAAGCTTGTCAGCAAACGGTTTGCCATGAAGCTGATGGGAGTACAGAACATCATCAGTCAGGCATCCGGCTACCGCGACCTGAATCACCTCTATGCGGTCCACGCCTCGGGTGACTGCCTCGAGCACCTTCAGATGGTCGACCACGAAGTGTGGCTCCATCGTCTTGGCTTCGCCCTGGGGTCGGACCTGAATGAGCTGCTGTACGAAGAAGAACTTGAGGCGTGGTTCCGCCGTATTCACCTTGTCGAGGAATCTGAGTCCACGATGGAAGCCGCCGACTGAGGCGAGAAGACACAACAGCACGACACAAAAGGAAAGGGGTCCAGTGTTTTGCACTGGACCCCATAAAGCGGCCGCAGACTTCGCCGTGACCGGCTCGACGCTTGTGGACTTAAACCAGGCTGTTCAGGAAGTGAACCAACTTCGGCAGCGCTGCCCAAATGGCAGAAGCAACCAGGCTGGAAATCACGCCCTTGACGAACCAAGGCTTAAACTCGAAGGTAACTTTCATCGTGTCTATTGACTGCGTTATTAGCGCAATCAAGTGCTAGCGGGTTGTTGGGCCAGTGCGTCCAAAACGGCACTGACCTGATGACCTCTCACTACGAGGGCCACTCACCCCAAAGAACCTTTCGATTCCTTCGAGTGAATGACCTTCGTGGCGCGCCACAATGTCGAGCAACTTCAGTATATGAACGGCCTGGCACGCGGCCGATGTCCGCGTGAGAACTATTCCACGCCTAACACCGAGAACTTAGTGCGTCCGCGGCGCCAGCTGCTCAACGCCGCGTGCGCCAACCTCCGCGGACAAGATGTCCACCCGGTTCCCGCATAGCTTGACGATGCAATCTCGCTTCTGGGCAACCCCGTGCGCGAGCAGCGGCGATGCCTCGCGCCAGTTGCCTTCCATGAACGGGAACTCCGCGGCCACTTCCGGCTCGCGCGACCAGGCCAGGCCGTCTTTGTTTTCCCAGTAGCACCCACGGTACACATCGAAGGTCTCGGGCAGCAGTTCCCACAGGGTGGCCTCGTCCGTGGACATCATTGAGAACTTGACCTCCATCCCAGCCATCGCCAGGTCTTGCCTGAGGTCATGCACGACTGGCCACAGTTGGGCCGCCTTGGTCCACATCTTTCCGAGCAGCTGGTAGTAGTCATGCTCTTCCAACTGCAACCTGAAGGCTACTGCACGGGCAAGTCGGACCTCAGGCTCTGCCCTTGTGCACGCATCTACCGCCAGCGTCAGCTGCGTCTGGAACTCAGAGCTCATCGTGTCGTTGCATGCGAGAAAGCGAGGGATTCTGGCTGGCTGCTACTGTTCAATCTGTGAAGCAACGGTCGATCTACTCATGGACTTCTCGCTTCCGTGAAGGAGTTGCTAGCAGTTCGCTCGACCCACCAGACGCGCGACCCATACTGCACGGTTTGTGGAGTTAAGTGCGGATGGAGCAGTTGGACGCCGGCGGGCGATTTCGGTCAACCGATGACGAAGTAGCGGCGGCGGTCATAACGCGCGCGCAGCCGGGTCTGCCGCAAGTCCAGCCACCCGTACACCGCCCCGCTGACTCGAGCCGCTTCCACGGAGAGTCTGGGCTGATGGAGCTGGACCCGCTATCGCCGCCCGGCGCCCTCGCAGCAGCGCGAGTGCGGCGAGCAGTGCGCTACGGATCGGATGTCTACCTGCCCACTTGGCCCGAGGCCACGGTGGGCCTTCCAATCGTCCTACTGCAGTCAAGCCTTTGGTCTGCAGGTGAGGCGGCGGGCACCTACGTGACCGACGTTCGGTTGTCCAACCTTAGCGACGATGTGACTGTCTACATCACCGGGCAGCAGCTCACTCAGTACGACCGCCGTGTTTTCGCCGCTTGTCTGAACCACTACCGGTTGGATAGACCGTTGACCCCGCGAGGGATCGAGCTGGAAATTGGCCGAACTTTCTACGACCTTGCCCGGTTGATGGGCCTCTCGTACACGCTCAACACCCATGTCGCGATTCGCAGCAGCCTGTTGCGGCTTCAGGCTGCATCCCTGCGCATCCGCACACGGACTGTCGACCTGGTCATCGAGCGGCTTTTGGAGGTGTCGCTCGATGAGAGCTACCCGTGCTGTCCGGATACCGAGCTCAAGGGCAGCAACCCCCTGGGGTTTCGCGTGCCTGAAGAGTTTGCCCAGCTCTACGGGCTGGGCACCTGGACGCCCGTTCCGAAGTTCGCACTTGAAGCGAAGGGGCTGCGCAGCTGGGCGGTGGCGTTCTACGCGACACACAACAAGCCCATTCCGCACTCGTTCACGACCCTGCATGCACTGAGTGGCCTAGCCTGCCGGCCGAATGACTTCCGCACGCGGCTGTGCAAAGTCCTTGAGGGGCTGCAGGACCAAGAGGTCGAACAATCTTTGCGCGTGAGCCGCTTCACCATCAGCGAGGACGGCAGCTCCATTACCGTCTGGAAGGCCGGCTGGTAGCGCGCTGTTCAGCTGGCCGTATCAGAAGTCACCACCAAATTTCGCAAGCGCCTTGGCCTTTGCCGCAGCGGCCTTGGCTACATGTTCGTCGAACGCGATAGTTGCCAATCGCATCATCTCGGCTCTGTCGATGCTCGGGAGCGGCAGCTCGCGTGCGTAGTCAGGTATCGGTGTAAGAAGCACGTCCTCGAGCAGTGCAACCTGGATTCCGCGGCTGGCAAACACCTTCTTGACCTGCTCCCAAGATGCGCCGTCGGCCTCGAATGCTTCGACCAGTAGCACGTTGCATTTCTTCGTCGTCATGCTGCGCAGGATCACCGGGTAGTCATCGCCGACAAACGGCTTCACCTCAACGCGGAAGTGCTTGATGTCGGAGAAATTCAGCAGGTTCCACATCACCTCCCTTCCATAGCTGGGGTTCTCGTCCACGTAAAGGCTGATGCTTCCGCCTGCTTTGAACTGAACGTCAGCTCCATCGACCTCAAACTGCACGTCGGCGGCGCTGAACACCGGATTCCATGCGGACTGGGTTGCTCCGGCCGCATCTGGTTCGGTCCCTGTGCGCCCTGCGTTATCGCTACGTTTCTTCTTCGGGCAGACAAGGACCACCTTGTCGATGTCACGCTGGAGCACCTCCAGCGCCTTCTGCCGGACCTTTACAGCCCTCTCATCCGGCGTTCCACCTCCGCCGTACTGGGCTGCATCGACGCCGCAGCTGTTAGCCCATCCCACTCGACTGGAGAGAATGTTCTTCCACCCGTTGATGAACGCTGAGGCTGTCGTGTACTGACGCGGTTTCTCAGCTACCCCGGGGTTCAGGTGAAGGTAGAGCTGCAGGCAAAAGTCTTCCTCAAGGAAGCGGTTCTGCAGGCGGTTGTGCTCAGGTGTCGTATCTGGCGCGCCGAAGTGCCCGATGAGCCAGTGGTACAGCGGTGGGTGGGACTTCCTCAGCAAGGCCGCCTTGGCGGTCAAGAGCCACAGTGCGTAGTCGGCATGAGCTAGGAGCAAGTCCACCGGCTCACCCTTGAACTTGCCGAACGGAACCGTCAACGCACGCGATTCGGTCGCCACGGGTCTGAGCGGTGGATCGTCGCCGAACAGGCCAGCTTGGTCAGGATTTCTGGTCATGCGCCATCCGAATGCAGAATTAGACACCAATGGTCGCCTCATTTTCCATGCGGCCGTAGCTCATGGCATGAGCCATCATCCGTATAGCGGCAAGGCGACCACATCGACGCTCTGGACAGTAGTGACCGAGCTTCCAAGATGCCAACTGCGAGCCGTAGCATTCGAACATGCCTGCACGCTCCAACTCGTTTCAGCGCCTTGTCCGAGCCATCCAAGGGCACCTCTCAAAGGCCGGAACGGTCACTGAATCGCGATTCCTAGCTGACCGTGATACAGGCAGCCCTGTAGAAGTGGACATCGTCATTGAGGACGCCGTGGGCGGCCACCATGTCCTCATAGGCATCGAGTGCACTGCCCGTCGCCGGCCCGCCACCATCGAGTGGTATCGGGAGATGCTCGGCAAGCACAAGGATTTGCCCGTCTCAAGAACGGTGCTGGTCTCGAAGTCTGGATTCACCAAAGACGTCCGCGAGAAAGCGAAGTTGGACAACGTGACCCTCCTGACCCTGCAAGACGCTCATTCGTTTGCATGGCAGGACCTGCTTGGCAGGCTACAAGGCGGGACGTTAGGTGATGTCTCCTTCCATCTGCGTTCACTTGCTGCCGAATGGGACGTCGGCACCAACGGGCTGCACGAGGGCCTGTCGCCCGATGATTTGCGGGTCCGAGCAAGCGGCAAAGAGCTCCCTTTGTCGCGGATAGCCGCGATGGCCGCGCAATACTCTGGGTTCACCCGAGGAATCATGGAGAAGTTGGGTTCGGTCCTTGAGCAGACTGACCATGCGACCTTCAAGTTCAACTTGCCTGATGGAGCCGTCGTCACGCCCGATGGGACGGTGGTCAACGGCCTGTCGTTTGAGGCCACCTTCGTCATCGACCCACGGTTCAAGAAGGTGAACTGGCAACCTGTCGACTTCAACGGCAAGACCGTTGCGACAGCAGAGGTTCCCGCAAGCTTCCTGTTTCCCGGCGCGGCGGGCCAGACGGTCCTGACAATCTCGCGGGACGAAGCCGACCGCATGAAGCTGAGCGCGGTGGACCCGTCAGACCGGGACATTGAGCTTGAAACTTTCCCGAACGCTCTTTGGCCGTTGATCGCGACACCGGCGACCGTGAGCAGCAGCCCGGCGGGAGGATCGCAGCCCTCAGATGACGTGCTTCCTGAAGAGGGGCGCCGGCCATGAGTCGGCCAGCCACGCGGACGAGGAACTCCGGTAGGCGTGACGCCACGACGAACAACCAGGTGCCAGGTCCAGCAGCAGGGTCGTGGACCCAAGAATCCCTCGAAGCCGAGCTGCATCAGGAACTTGGCAGGTTGGTTCACGAGGCGGCGCGGTTCGACTTCTTCGTTGGCTTGCAGCTGAACTGGCTTGGCCCCTACTGCCAGGTCGATGTCTCGAAGTACCTCGACCCGAAGAAGTTCACTCTCGACAACCGGCTTGCGGCGCTGAAGAAGCTCGTCAAGAAGGCTTTCCGTACGGCGGGGCCAACAGTGACTGCCGAGTTCGATGCGTGGTTTGCCAGCGCCCGGGCGGCACGAGCGCTCAGGAACAACTATGCGCATGGCCGATGGGGCGTTCCGGGGCGACTGGACGAGTCGCCGCTGAGGCCCGGTCATCCACGAGTTCCGACGCTGGCGTTTGTTGCACTGGACTGGGACCTGACGCCAAACCAGCCCGACCGCAGTGTTTACATGACCGTGGAAGAGCTTCGCGAACGTGTCGCTGAAGCCGTTGCTGTCTTCAAGGCGTTCTTTGACCTCGTCGAGAAACACCTGGCGCATTGCTCGCCAACGGTGCCTGATACGCCCGCGCTGTAGCCGGTGAAGCGCCGCAAATGCCGGGCCTGTCTTCCCAGGAAGGCTTCCCCAAAGCCTTTGCCGGAGGGCAGCGCCGCAGGCGCCGCATCTGAGCGCAGCGAAGATGCGGAACGTGCTCGTCTATAACTTCCTTGCAGGTACTCGATTGAGAGCATTGGACTCATTGAGCACCATTGAATTCATTGAAGGGTACGGGGCCTCAAACTGCCTCCGATGCCAACTGCTTCGTCGAGGCTTTGGTGGCCGCCAACGCAGGTAGGTTGTTGGCCTTCCGGACAGCTTGGACAAGCTCAAAAGCCTCGCGATTGTTCTGGTGAATGCGGGCCCAGGCGCCCTTGATCCCAGCGTTCTTCGGGTTGGCAACTCTGAACCGCAACCTGAAGATGCCGACGAGCATCGCTGGGAAGCCTTTGGGAACAATGGCCGCGTACGTGCCGTCGAAACGCCCACCCTCTAGCGTGACGGGGAAGCCCAGATCGCCGGCAGTTTTTGCAGTGCCCCCTCCGACACCTTCCTCTCCCTCGGGCTTGTACCCGTGAGCCGAACGCACGTCGAGTTCGTACAGCGGCTCAGCGTCATCGGGAATTTCGCCGTACTCGGCGCCGGTGGTGAATCTCTTCTTCTCCGAGTTTCGGTTCAGAACCATCACTACTTCGTAGACCAATCCAACGGACTGGAGGGCTTCGAGTGCGCGCCAGACCGGCCCACCCGCGGCCTCGTGCGCCGTCCACCACGCCTCGCCAAGGGGTGCCGCCCAAGTGCGGCCGAATGTGTCGCCGCGGCCAACTTGGCCTTCGTTCTTGGCACGGATCAGCCTTGCTCCTCCGAGCAAGTTCTTGTCGGTGTCGACGGGCTCATATCGAACCCAGGGGCCGGCCAATTTCCCGATGGGACTGACGCCGCCCCAGGTCTCCATGTCGTTCACGGCATACAACGCAATCAGCAGTCGAGCGGCTACGTCGCCTGCGTTCTTCAGAGCTTTGAGCGGCGAGTTGAATCCGCCGATACCTCCGACCAAGTTGTTGCCGAACCAAACTCGGTCTCCCTGCTCCTCGCCGAAGTCAGGAAGCACATAGAGCACCTTCGCCCGCTCATGAGGGCCATCAGGCAACGTCTCGCGGCCGGCCTGCTGCCATGACGCTCGGTCGTACAGGATCGGACCCAGGTCGTTCTTTTGGTCGACCATGGCATGGCTCTTCCCAGTGCGGCCGTTAGAGACCTTCGTCACCGATGTCACGCGCATGGTCTTCAAGCGCTCGATAGCCCGGCTGATTGGGCCGTCCTTCCGCTTGTTGGCGCCGGTGTACCTGTTGACGGCGGAGATGCTCGCCGTCGAGAAGACGCCGCTCGCGTCGGTGAACCTCGCGAGCACAAGGTATGCGCAGACTTCATAGGCCGTAGCCTTGCTATCCAGCAGTGCGTTCAGCGCGGCCCTTGGAATGCAGAACGATCCCGGGCCGGCGGCTCGAGGCACCTCTTGCGACTCTTCCATGTTCTCCTGCATGTCGATGTCCACCTTCAAGCCGTCAGCTTGTCTTGCGCTGGGATCGGAGGCCGAACCGCGCGCTGCACCTCGTCCACGTTGGGCACATTCTTGAAACGCAGGACTCGATAGCCGGCGCGTTCGAGCAACGAGTCGCGCTTGCTGTCCTGAACTTCTCGGCCCTTGTGGCTCGAGTCGTCGAGCTCGATGACGGCCAGCACTTCAAACGCCTTGGTCGCAACGACAAAGTCGGCCACCTTCCGGTTGAACATCGACCTGGTTGGCTGGTCCTTGGCGGTGAGCAACGCCGAGAAGGCTACTTGGCTGAGCACCAAGTCATCTGGAAACGCTTGCCGCAGCCGGAAGTACATGGGCTGCTCTCTCTCAGTCAGCAGCTTCTTCGCTCGGATGTCGCCCGACGCCCGGCGCCGCGGCCCCTTGAGGACCGCCGCCGCTATGGAGACTGCTACTGCCAGCAGCAGCAAGAAGAACATCTCTTTTGTCATGTGCCTCCCTCAGCACGCCGTACTTTTCGACGGATGCGCTCAATTGTGGCGGCACGTTCAAGCGCGCGCCACAGGCATCGAATCCCAGTCGGTGGTGTACGCCGGCGTTCTCCGTTCGAGCTTCGTCTCCCACTTGCTCGGTGCCGCGCGGCGCGGCTTGCCCGAGCCGATGCTCAACGTTCCTTTCCCAAACCGGTCATTGACGACGTCGAGCGCCTGCATGAGGCGCGCACGATCCCGCGGTCGCTCATCGTCTTCGAGTCCCAGCTCCAGCTGGCCTACTTCCTCCGGCTGGAGGTCCACAAGCATCACCCCGGCTTTCATCAGGTTGAACCCCGGCTTGTAGATGGCTCGCAGCCCATTGAGCGCAGCCCCGACGATGTCGTGGGTGTCGGAGCATGGACGACGCAGGGGAAGCACCATCTGCCCTGAATACTGCTCGTCGCGCTTGCGGAACGGGCTGGTGCGGACGAAGACGAGCACGCGCCCAGCATGGCTCTGTTGGCGTCGCAGCTTCTCGGCCGCGCGGGTGGCGAACTCCGTGACCGCTTGAATCAGCGGTGCCAGCTCAGTGACGGGCGATCCGAAGGACCGCGTTGAAGCGATCTGCTGTCGGGGCACGGGCGTGTCTTCGAAGTCAAAGCACGGCGTGCCCTGCAGCTCTCGTACGGTGCGTTCCAACGTCACCGACCAGTTCTTGCGGATCGTCGCAGCGTCGAGCCTGGCCAGCTCGGCGGCCGTCGAGATGCCTACCGCGCGGAGCTGTTCCTCGATGCGTGGGCCTACGCCCCACACATCGCCGACGGGCGTAGCTGCAAGTAGCTCATGGACTTCCGCGGGTGATAGCCGTCCAAGGTGACAGACCTGCGCATGCTCCGCCGGGTAGCTGCCGGGCTTGCGCTCAGCGGCCTTAGCAATGTGGTTGGCGAGCTTGGCCAGCGTCTTCGTTTCAGCGATGCCAATGCAGCACGGAAGGCCGAGCCACTTCAACATGCGAGCCCGCAATGTCCTGGACCGGTCAACCAGGTCGCCTCCAACTCCATCGAGCGACACAAAAACCTCGTCGATGGACGCCACCTCCTGCCCCGGTCCAAGTCCGGCAGCCAGGCTCATGAACCGGTCGGACATGTCCCCGTAGAGCCCGAAATTCGCCGAGAGCGCGATTAAACCCGCGTCTTCTTGCAGGTGCTTGAATTGGAAGAACGGCTGGCCCATGCGCACGCCCAGGGCCTTGGCTTCGTCTGACCTCGCCACGGCGCAACCGTCGTTGTTGCTCAGGACTACGACCGGCAAGCCATTCAGCGAGGGCATGAACACTCGTTCCATGCTCACGTAGGCGTTGTTGATGTCGAGCAGCGCAAGCATGTTCACACCTGCATGGTCTTGATGGCGGCCGTCACGACACCCCACACCTCCACCACTTGGCCCTCCCTCGGAACGATGTCCGGGTATGTCGGATTCGCTGCCTTCAGCTTCATCCTGCCGGCGCGCAGCTGCAACTGCTTGCAGACAAACTCTCCATCGACCACCGCGATGACGACGTGGCCGTTCTTGGCTTGGATGGCCTTGTCGACGATCAGCACGTCGTTGTCGAAGATGCCGACATCTCGCATCGAGTCGCCGCGCGCGCGGATGAGGAACGTGGCCTGCGGGTGCTTGACGAGCTGAGCCGTCAGGTCGACCCTCTTGGCGCCGATGTCTTCCGCGGGCGACGGGAAGCCGGCATGGACGAACACACCCAGCTCCTGGACATGCAGCGGCTCGGCCTGCACAAATGCAAGGCTGACGCCGGCTGGACCACAAAAACTCTGCATGACACCTGGGTTTTTATACAGGTACAGTATAGGCATCGTCACCGCAGAGCAGCGAAGGAGCAGCTCATGGAAAACGGCACTCCCTGGCGACAGGAATGGGTCATCGACCCTGATCCGCTGGCGGCCGCGCAGGCTGTTCACATCCCCACCGGATACGGCCTCAACGTGAAGGTCATCCCTGACCTCGCCCTGGAGCCGGGCGCCCCACCTTTCGTGGCGACTATCGGCACGCAGGAGAGTCGCCACGTCGTGGACAGGCCGTTCGCCCTCGGCGTCGAGGAGTGCCATTCCCGTACAGCTCGGATGCAGGAAGAGGCCAGAACGCTTTGGCGTGAGCTGGGGCTGGACGTTGAGCCGTCCAAGGAGTTGACCGGCGAGCTGCCGTGCAAGGTGAGGCACTGGCGCAAGTTTTGGACAGCGGACGACGGCAGCGACGGTCTGGGTCTGCCTGACCTGGTGCACTCCAGCGGCTTCGCCGTGAAGTACGTCTACACGGAGGTCGAAGAGGACGGCCGTATGGGTTGGTGCGCCACCGAACCCGCAGGATGGGACGAGCGCATAGCGTCGCTCAAGCAGATGGCGACGCACCAGCAGCTCGAGCGCCTATGGCGGGAAGCGTCGATTCTGTGGATGGAGCTGGGGTACTTCGACCGTCTGCCGCATCGAGTCTCAAGGCCTTTCGGCGACGACTGGCGAACGCTATGGAAGGTCCGTGAGGAAGAAGGCAACCAGTGGCTGACGCACGTCAGCGGCTTGGCTGTCACACCGATCTATGACGTCGTCGAGGAGGACGGCACGAAGGCATGGATGCTGTATGGCAAGGACTGCCTGTTCGACTCCGAAATGCAGCGCCGTGTCGGGGAGCCAGCGTGGCAGCGGGTCCACGATCAAGGATGGCAGCTATGCGTCGAGCTGGGCTACGTTTCGCCGCAAGGTGAGCCGCCTGGCGCAGCGCGTTGAGTTGGGCGGAGCGGGCCATGTCCATTGCAAGGTCTGATGCAGCCCTCGATCCGACCGCCTGGCCGGAAGCTTGGCGTGACGACTGGGAGATGAGGGAGCTCAGCAGGCCGCAGCCACAAGCTTGGCATCGCAGCGGGCTGTGCTTCTTCTTCGAGTACGAACAAGTCGCTGAAGTTGGCTGGAGCTGGGTGGTGTACGACGACGACGTATCCATGAGCCGCCTCTACGAACTGCGCGACGAGCTCGGCGAGGAACCGTTCACCGATTTCTGCAGGCTGCTGGGTCGCCAGGCAAGGACACGCTGGCAGGAGCTGGGGCACACGGATTTCATGCTGGGAACACAGCCGCCGGCTACTGCTTGAACGTCCGGGTTCGCCAGATGGGTATGCGCTCGTGAGGGGTGCAAGACTACTGGTCGCTACAGCCGCATGAGGGGAGCCACCGTGGAAGACATTTTCCGACACCTGCACATGCCGCCGGAGCTGGCGGTCCAGTTCCAGGCTGTGTTCTCACGCATGGAATACGCGCTGAAGGTGGGCGGCTTCGCGGTTGGCAACGAAGCCAAGGTCGATGCAAACTGGGACAAGTTCGCGAACACCGTCAATGACGTGTTCATGGCCATCACCGACCCGGCCGTTGTGCAAGCGCGTGAGTTTTTGCTGCAGCAGCCGCCGCGCAAGCAGGTACTGAAGGAAGACAAGGTGGACTTCAAGGACCAGGTCATCGACAAGGATCAGCGACCTGCACAACAGGTCCTGCTCATGGTGCGCACCATCAGGAACAACCTCTTCCATGGCGGCAAGTACCTGCCGAACGGCGAACAGGAGCCCGGCCGGAACAAGGACCTGGTCGCCCATGCGCTTTGTGTCCTGTTGGCGTGCTCAACGCTGTATGACGACGTCCGTTTCAGTTTCGACAACTGACGCAAGCCAATAGACTCGCTATTTGCTGCCGGAGTAGCGCACGAGCAGCCAAGGGCATACCTTGACCGTTGGCTGGGATTTCTTACGAAGCCAGTGGAAAAGGATGACATGGAACAGGCGGAGAAGCGTGCAGCTGCCGAACGAGAGTACGCCTCGCTCGTGGTCAACGTGTCAGGCCGCGACGCGCTGCCGGTGCGAGCTATTCCCTATGTGTCCGGGTGGGCGCTGTCCCCTGACGTCGTTGCACAAAACTTCGCGAAAGCGGCCGCCGAGTCCTTCGAGAAGCTTGAGAACACCGACACCTATCACCTGGTCGACGGCAAGCCCATCAAGCTCTTGCCGAAGGAGTGGGATCGGCACGTCGCGGCCTTGAATGGCCTCGAGGCCCAGCTCAGGGAGCAATACGCCAGCGACGAGCGAGGGTATGCCGCCTGGGTTTCCCAATCGGTTGCCAAGCTGCCGCCGTACGTCTTCGTTTGGCTTGATGAGTTCGTCGCCGATTTCGAGCGCGACCATGGGCGGGGCCGGCTGACCATCATGTCGGAGCGTCAAGGCGACCGGGCGTTGAACTTATCTCCGTTCCTAGACGAAGAAGAACTCAACATGGTGCTTGAGGGCTTCGCGAGAAAAACTGAACTGCGCACCCGTCGGTCAGACGACTTCCACGCTCATTTCACTGAGACGATATGGAACGGTCGCTTGATTGACTGGAAGTATTGGGTGCAGAACATGCCGACGCTCAATGCCGCCGAGGCGAGTCGTCTGATGGCAGGACTCGATCCCGACCTCTACGAGGACCTGACAGCTAGGCCGGAGCCGAAGAACGATCCTTCTAGGGTATGTGCCGAAGCTCGGCGGATAGAGCGCCTAGCGGTAGCCGAAGGTCGTGGTCGGATGCCTCCAGAGGAGTGGTATCAGTGGGCACTGGAGCGCGACTTCGACCCTCACATCGGCTTTTTCCTGGCAGTTTACGGTCGCTATCTCCGCGAGAACGAGGCGCAAGTCCTACGCGAGATGCCGCGCTTCGAAGCAAGCCGCTGGGAGCAGGGCAGGGTCATCGGAGACGGCCAGAAAGAGGTGTCAACAAGTTTCGCGGGACACATTGGCTCGATGTCGATGACCTTTGCTGTCTTTGTAGCGGAAGTGGAAGAGCGGCTGGCCCGCTGGCGTCGAGGTCGGTATCAGTTGGTCGAGGCAGCCCAGGTGCTCGCGGACTACGCTGGTGGACTTGACGCCAAGGAGCTGACCCATCAGATGGACCAGGCGATCCGCGACGGAAAACTGACGTACCGGGTCAACAACATTCGCGTTGACCCTCAGCGCATCCTCAGGGATCACCTCTGGTATCGCACGATATTTCAGGACGACGTGAATGCTTGGCTCGCGGCGGAGGCTATTGGAGACACTCTCCTGCTGGAATTTCCCTACGAACCGGTGCATCCAGGCCTGAAGGTCTCTCTCCAGCCTGCTGTCACGGCAGCGGTTGTCGCACCGCCGCTCGTAGACGATATTGAGAGGCCCGGCTGGCATCTGAGGAAGCCGCTGAGATTTCAGGGGTACTCCTCCGCCTTGTACAAGTTCCTGAAGACGGCTCACACGACCGGCGCTGCAAAACCTACGGCCCGAGATGTGCTGGACGCCTTTAGCGCGACGACGCCACCTGAAGTCGCACGAGTCAATGTGGATGGGCTTATCTACTACGACGCCAGCGGAAACACTAAAGAAGCCAGCCTCGCCGCCATCGGTGAGGCGATCAGGCGGATGACAACCTACGGTGCGTAGGCGCGACGCTTACCCCACGCCAGAACCACGACTGCCACGACATCGCCACTACCGCCACGGCATCGTGGCGTAGCACAGGTACGACCTATTCAATGCGTCCCATTGCAACGACCGAAAGGTTCTGGCCATGGTTTCGAGCATTGACCTCACCACTGCGATTGCGATCCTCAACCTGCTGGGAGAAAAGCCCCAGTTGCAGGTGTTCGTG